>OQVH01001368.1_pt1 | contig 15518 bp, 11 predicted proteins | sample 1691641 | NCBI WGS metagenome assembly OQVH01 (sample SAMN03418286, study PRJEB22391) | human gut metagenome | biome: human-gut; feature: organic feature; material: feces | host: Homo sapiens | place: Italy | collected 2013-04
AATCTGGAAGCAGGTCCACGAACTGCCGCTGAGGGCGGTTACCGATCAGCCGCTTTTCTATTTGGCGATTCTGGCGATTATCCTCGGAGTCCAGCTGTTTTTGGCGGGATTTTTGGGCGAGCTTATCAACCGCGGCTCCTCCGACAGGAACAAATATTTGATAGATAAAACTTTATGACCCTATGATACAACGAATCCAAACGCTTTACATGCTGATTGTCACGGCGCTTATGGCGCCGCCGATAAGGAACATCAGCGTCCCCAGACTGCCGAAGAAATACATCGGCGAGCGGCCGAAGTGCGACATGAAGAGTACGGAAATCAGGTCGAGATAACCTTTCAGCATACGTTCGAGACCGAATTTCGAACGACCGTATTTGCGGGCGCGGTGCTCCACCGGCTTCTCGCCGATGCGGCGGAAACCGGCTTGCTTGGCCAGTATCGGAATGAAACGGTGCATCTAGAGGGATACGATCTGGTTTCGGGCTGGAAGAAGAAGCGCTACGATCCGATCGGCAAACGCTGGCCCAGCAAGTTTTTCAACTGGACGGCCCGCATCGTTTCGGGAATCCGACTGCATGATTTCAACTGCGGACTGAAGGCCTACCGCCGCCGGGTGGTCAAGGCGATCGAAGTCTATGGCGAGATGCATCGTTATATTCCGATTCTGGCAAAACAGGCCGGATTCAAGCGGATCGGCGAGAAGGTCGTCGAGCATCGCGCCCGCAAGTACGGTCATTCGAAATTCGGTATGGAGCGGATGGTGAAAGGGTATCTGGACCTCATTACGGTTTCGTTTCTCTCGCGTTTCGGTCGTTCGCCGATGTACTTTTTCGGCAGCCTGGGAACGTTGATGTTCCTTTTCGGCGGCTGTACGACGGCGTGGGTGATCGGTGTCAAGTTGTATAAACAGTGCCATGACCTGCCTGTGCGGGCCGTAACGGACCAGCCGCTTTTCTATCTTTCACTGCTGGCTGTCGTGCTCGGCGTGCAGTTATTCCTGGCGGGATTCCTGGGCGAGTTGATCGACCGGAATGCCGCGGACCGTAATAAATACCTGATCGAAAAAACATTGGATAATCAATAAACCTTGCAGAGCCTGCGATTTTCGGCAGGATTCGAAGAGGTTCGCATAAACAAAATAGAAGTTATATGATTCAACGTATTCAGACTCTGTATCTGTTGCTGGTCGTCGTACTGACGGGATTGGCCTTGTGGCTGCCGCTGGTCGATTTCACCGTTGGGGCGGACACTTGTACGCTGACCGCTTTCGGCCTGAAGGATGCCGCCGGCATCACGTTGCTGCCGACGGTGTATCTGGGGGTTGTTCTGGTTGCCGCCTGTCTGGTGCCGTTGGTGACGATTTTCCTTTTCAAGCGCCGTCTGGTGCAGATCCGGTTATGTGCCGTCGAGTTGGTGCTCCTCATCGGTGCCGGGGCGATGATGGGAATCTATTTCTACCTTTGCAACCGTTACTTCGCGGACAGTGAATTTTACTCCCATACCCTTAAAATTTCGCTCGTTTTCCCGTTGGTCTGCCTGGTTTTCGACTTGCTGGCTTTGCGGGCGATCTTCCGGGACGAAAAGCTGGTGCGGTCGCTCGACCGGATTCGCTGACCGGACGTATTTCTCGGAAAAAAGGCGTGCGGTCAAAACTGCACGCCTTTTGTGTTTATTTTGCCGGGAAAGAATACGGTTTGGTGGGGTTTTTGATACGAAATAAAAATCCGGTGTGTCGTTATATTTGATTTAACGGGATTGTAATACGAAAATAGTGTTCGAATTATTGTCGAAACAGGAAAAAATAGTATTTTTACAAAAAGTTTAAGAATAAGTGGCCTGAGTAAATATGCAAGACGATGAAGTTATTTTTAACCTATTTTTATATCACTCTAAAATTTAATTGTTTATGAAAAAGAGTAGCATTTGGAAATTGCTCTTCAGTGCATTGACCGTGTTCGCCGTGGCGGTGTTCGCGGGATGTACCGACGACAATGACGACATGGGCGCTCCCTATCTGAACGTCACGCCGGAGAACCTGACGTTCGATGCGGAGGGACAGCCCGCAGATGAGTACAACGGTACTTTTATCGTTGAAACGAACCGTCCCTGGCGTGCTATCGTCGAGGACGAACAGACTTGGGTGCGCCTTTCGGCTACCGAAGGCGAGGGCGATGCTGCCGTGACCGTTACGGTGCCCGCTTCGAACATCGGTCAGTCTGCCAAAGTGACTTTCGAGGTTTACAACTCCTACGGCGCATTGATTCAGAAGGATGTCAATGTACTTCAGGGCGAAGTGAAGCCTGCGACCGTTATTTACGGCAACAATTTCGATAAAACGCTTGCCGCGAAGGACGCGAACAATCGCTGGCCGTTCCTCGACCAGTCGGATGCTTGGCAGAATGCTACGGGCACGGGTATCGAGTCCGTAACTTATGCTTACAAGAATATGTCGGTACGCTCGTCGCAGAAAAACAGCGGCGGCTATGACGGAGCTTCGGGCCAGAACAAGATCTTCTTCGGTACGGCTCCCGCTAATTTCGACATAGATAACATTACGCTGCCTTCGGGCGAAACCAATTATCGGATTACTTTCGGTGCGAATTATTCGAAAAATAATGATGGTACTTACGATAATACTTTCAAACCCGAGTATTTCCACGTTTGGGTCGGAAACGGTACGACCTGGAAAGAGTTGAAATATGAGAAGATCGGCGGCAGCGACGAAACCGATCCTTATTGGATTCTGTTCAAGTCAGATTTTACGCTGAAAACGGCGCTGAAGGAGCTTTCGATCCGCTTTACTACCACGACGGGCGGTGAGGCTGCTAATTCCGCATTCTCGATCGACGATCTTTCGTTTACCAATGGCAACGGCGGTCAGGAGGTCGATCTCGAAGGCGGTGTGGTTCCGCCCGATCCGGGTGAGGCTACGGCCATTACCATTCCCGAGCTGATCGCACAGATGACTACTACGGAAGCTCCGGTGGATGCCAATGCAGATCGCTATCTGGACGCTGTGGTGATGAACGACGTGGCCGGTGCCAATTATACCTTCAACAACCTGATCCTCGCTACCGAGAATGCGACGGAGGCCGGTAACGGCATCACGCTCTACGGCAGTCAGGTAGAACCTTCGACGCTCGGTCTGAACAAGGGTGACAAGGTGCGCGTAACCCTTTATAAAGGACTTGCCAAGGTGGTAAATTACAGTGGTATGTACGAAGTGACGGGCGCTAAGGAAGCGACTTGGTGCAAGGTCGAGAAGACCGGTACGGTGACTTCGATTCCCACGGCGACGATCGCTGCTGCGGATCTGGCGAAATATCAGGGTATGGCCGTGACGATCGCCAATGCGTCGGTTGCCCAGGCAGGTGTTTGGGCGAGCGCCAGCGCACTCTCTTCGCATACTTTCACTGCCGATGGAGCCAATTTCACCGTATTCTGCAAGCAGAGCGATGAAAAGAACCCGAGCGTGTTCCTCGACGTACCTTTTAAGGCTGGTTCGGGCAATATCTCCGGTCTGGCTGCCGTATATAAGAATAATTCCCAGCTCGTTCCGCGCAATCTGGACGACGTGGCCGCTTTCAGCGACAGTTCGACCCCGATGATTACGGGGGTAACTCCGGCCAGCGTTTCGATTCCGGCTACTGGCGGAGACCAAGTTCTTACGGTTTCTGTACTCAACCAGGGTGACAACCAACTTAGTGTAAGCGGACTGACCCCTCCCCTGAGCGCTACGGTCGATGGCTTGACCGTGACGGTCACGGCCGAGGCCAACACCGGTACGTCGCCCGTTAATCAGACGCTGACAATTACCCTTGCCGGCAGTACCAAGACCGTGCCGGTTACGTTGCTCGGTACCGGCGGCGAAGGCAGTGGTACTTATACGCTGATCGACAATCTGTCGAACCTTACTGCTGGAACATTCCTTATGGCCGGATTCCGTGCCAAAGGTGAGGCTCAGTCCGGTTCTACTACAGAACCGAATCCTGCAGCAGAAGATTATTATGGAGTTTGGACCGGTGAAATGATAACCGGAAATGGTAAAACAGATTGCGAAACGCTTCAAATGACGTTTGCAAACGGGGAATTAACCAAGATAGATGCTAATGTGACTAATTCTCCTGCTGAAATGGAACTTGTCGCAGTTGATGGTAAGTCCAATACATATTATATCAAGTGTAACGGACAGTATTTGGCTTCCGGTTCCAAGAGCCGTTCATTGTCATTGGGAGCCGACCCTGCGGAATGGGTATTCTCAATGGTTGATAAAGACGGTGAGTCCCGGTTGGTTGCAGCAAATGGCGGTTGTTCGTTGCAGACGGTAGATAGTTCTTTCAAGACGATGATTCGTGGTTATCAGAGCGCTACGCAGGGTAAGCACGGAATTTATTTCTTCAAAAAGAATTAGTTTCTAATTTTGAAAATTCAAACTCTTGGAGGGATTATCCCCTCCAAGAGTTTGGTTTCTCGGATAGTTTTTATAGTTTACCGATGATGTCGATGTTCAGATATTGTGAGAAGGGATGGAAATGGCTGTTCCTGACGATGATTGCGCTCTCTGTCGTAGCTTGCGGCGACGATACGGACGATTTTTCGGGTTCTGCCGTATGGCGGACCTCTTCGACGGTCGGAGCTGCGGAGGGTTCGGCCGCCATACAGATTGAGGGACCTGTCGGCGCCGGATGGCGTGCCGAAATCAAGGACGGAGGTGCTTGGTGCTCGTTCAGGCTCAACGATCCGACGGTCCTCGTGAAGGAGGGCATCGTACAGAGTTCGAACATCAGCAATATCCTGGACGTCTATTATACGCGGAATACCGGGAGCGGGGAACGTTCGGCGACCATCGAATTCGAATTTTTCGGCGGTGAGCCGCAGGTGCTCGTGCTGACGCAGTTTTCGGCCTCTTCGACCAACGATCCCTACGATGAAGGTCATGCGAAGGCCTGGGCCGAATTGCCGGAAAAGCGAGTCGATGAGAATTTCGTTTACGTCAGCCACTTCGCTTCGCTCAATAACCGCACCGTGCGCAACTATTCGTTCTGCTACGACAAAACGCTCCATGTGGCGCATTGGGTGGCTTATCCGCTGCATTCGGTATATAGGGGGTCGATAGACCGTACCGACGATTTTCAGTACGATCCGAAGGTCGATTATTCCTGGCAGCCCAACCTCGCGGCCGGTTCCTATCGGGGCAGTTACGACCGGGGACATCAGCTCCCTTCGGCGGACCGTACGGCTACGCGGGAGTTGAATCTCCAGACGTTTTATGCGACCAATATGACGCCGCAGCTCAACCGGCTCAACCAGGATATGTGGGCCAATCTCGAAGCCAAGGTGCGTGCGCAGATATGCAACGACACGCTTTATGTGGTGACCGGTTGCTATTATGCCAATACCAATACGACGACGACCGACCGTGACGGGAAAGTTTGTCCGGTCCCGACGAATTATTTCAAGGTATTGCTTCGCACGCGCACCGGTACGACCGGTAAACGTATCGCGGATTGTTCGGCCGATGAATTGAAGGCGATCGGATTTTGGGTGGATCAGAAGAGCTACGGCGATATTCAGCCGCCTGCGTCCATTTGCATGAGCGTGGCGGAGATTGAAAAGAAGACCGGCTTTACGTTCTTTCCCAATATTCCCGAGTCGGCTGCGGAATCCGTAAAGGCACAAAACTCTCCGAGCCAATGGGGAATCCAAAACTAATTTGACTTATGAAAAAACGACTGATTTTTACAGGACTACTGGCCTTACTGTTCGCAGCCTGCTGTTTCGCGCAGAAACCGTACAAGGTGGTCTTTTACAACTTGGAGAACTTTTTCGATACGATCAACGATCCCGAGGTCAATGACGACGAATTCACGCCGGAAGGACCTAAAAAATGGAATTCTGTCAAGTATGCGAAGAAGTTGGGTAATACCGAAAAGGTGCTTTTCGACATTGCCGGTATCGATAAGGATTATCCGATCGTGATCGGCGTATCGGAGGTGGAGAACCGCTCGGTGCTCGAAGATATCATCGCTACGCCGAAGATGGCTCCGGGCAATTACCGGATTTCGCACTACGACTCTCCCGAAGCTCGCGGTGTGGACGTCGCTTTTATGTACCGTCCCGATGTCTTCAAGCTGGAGGGCAGCGCACCGATCCGCACGCAGATTCCTTCGCTTCCGAATTTCAAGACCCGCGATATTTCGACCATGTGGGGTACGATCGACGGCGAACCGTTCTTCTTCATGGTGGCTCACTGGCCTTCGCGTCTGGGCGGCAAGGACGCTTCGGAGTTCAAGCGTATCGCCGTCGGCGAGCAGATGCGCCGAATCGCCGACTCTGTCCTGAAGGTCAATCCCGCGACCAAGATCGTGGCGATGGGCGACTTCAACGACGATCCGACCGATCAGAGCATGCTCGAAGGATTGGGTGCCAAGCCCAAGACGAAGGAGCTTCAGCCGGGTGATTTCTTCAGTCCGTTCCACGCCGTGCTGCGTGCCGGTATGGGAACGCTGGCTTACGGCGACGCCTGGAATCTCTTCGACAATATCGTAGTGTCGGAAAACCTGGTCAATGCGAAGCCCGGCGAGTTGCGTCTGGTGCGGGCTCCGGGATCGAAGTACTACGGGAATGTCTTCAAGCGTAACTATATGATCCAGCGGGAGGGGCAGTTCAAAGGCTATCCTTTGCGCACGTACGTCGGAAACAATTTCCAGGGCGGTTACAGCGACCACTTCCCCGTTTATATCTACATCGGTAAATAAATACCTTAACTTGAAAGGATATGAAAATAAAAAGTTTACTAATTTTTGTATTTACCCTGATGTCGCTGACTGCGTTCGCTCAGAGCGGCGGTATCAAGGGTAAGGTCGTTTCCCGCGAGGGACGTGTCGCGGTGGACGGGGTGAAGGTTTCGGTCACTCCCGGTGAAATGACTGCCACGACCGACGGCCGAGGTGGTTTCGTGATCGAGAATGTCGAGCCCGGCGAATATACGTTGCAGTTCGAGGCTCCCGAATTCGAGCCTTTGACGCTCGTGGTGCGCGTGGACAAGATGGTGCGCGACATCAATACGGTGATTCTGGTCCCCGAAGTGCTTTCGACCGTAATGGACGATTCGATCTTCGCAGAGTTCGACACCGAGAGCGGCAACGATGCGCAGTCGCTGCCTTCGTCCCTTTCGGCTTCGAAGGACGTTTTTAACAACATCGCTTCCTACCGGTTCAGCGAGATGCGTTTCAACGTGCGTGGTTACGATTCGCAGTATTCGGACGTTTACCTGAACGGTATTCGCTTCAACGACGCTATGACGGGCTATACGCCCTGGTCGTTGTGGAGCGGTCTGAACGACGCTACGCGCAACCAGGAGATCACCAACGGTTCGGTCATGTCGGATTACGGCGTGGGTAGCATCGGCGGTACGACCAACATCAACGCCCGTGCTTCGCAGGTGCGCCAGGGCCTTCGCGTGAGTCTGGTGAACGCCAATTCGATGTATCGCTTCCGTGCCATGGTGACCTATGGCTCGGGTCTGCTGGACAACGGCTGGTCCTATGCGTTGTCGGTATCTACCCGTCAGGGCGGCAACTCCTACGTGGACGGCGTCTATTACAACTCCTACGGATATTTCGCTTCGGCCGAGAAGATTTTCAATTCGCGTCACCGGTTGGGCTTCACGATTATGGGTGCTCCCACCGAGCGCGGTGCGCAGCAGGCTTCCACGCAGGAGGCTTACGATCTGGTCGGCAACAACTATTACAACCCCAACTGGGGCTACCAGGACGGCAAGATGCGTAATGCGCGCGTGCGTAACAGCCACGAGCCGATCGCTATGATCAACTATACGTTCGATCCCAATGAGCATACCCAGGTCAACCTGGCCACTTCGTTCCGTTTCGGTAAGAACGGTTATTCGGCGCTGACGTGGTACGACGGTGCAGACCCCCGTCCCGATTATTACCGCTATATGCCGAGCTACAAGTTGCTGAACGCTACCGACCTGGAGGCCGCTTCGATGGCTGCGGCCAGTCTGGCGGATCAGTGGATGCGCAACGTGGGTAATATCCGCCACTTCGACTGGGACGAAATGTACCAGACCAACATGAATTTCCGCAATGCCGAGGATGAAGCGATATACGGTCCCGGCGCCCGTTCGAACTATATCATCGAGGAGCGTCATACCGACCAGTTGGACTGGAACCTCGCCGCGCAGATCAGCCGAATCTATAAGGATAACTCCCGTCTGACGGCCGGAGCCAACGTCCGCATCAACCGCACGTGGTACTACGACGAGGTGAAGGATCTGCTCGGCGGCGACTACTATGTGGATGTCGATAAATTCGCACAGCGCGACTTCGGCGATCCGATCATGGCGCAGAACGATATGGATTATTATAACCAGTACGGTCATGCAAGAGCCGTCAGAGAGGGCGACAAGTTCAGCTACAACTACAAGGCGCATCTGCGTTCCGGCGGTGTATGGGCTACTTATGCCACCCGTTTCGGCGGTTTCGGCATGAAGTTGGGCGCCGAGCTCGGCGGACTTTCGATGTGGCGCGAAGGTCTTTGGCGCAAGGGTCTCTTCCTGGATAATTCGAAGGGCAAATCGGAGAAACTCGAATATTTCGTATATAAGGCCAAAGGTAATTTCGACTATGTCATCAATGCCAACCATACTTTCGAACTCAACGCCGTGGCGATGCAGAATGCTCCTGCGTTCCAGTCGGCCTTCGTTTCGCCCCGTACGCGTAATTCGGTAACTCCGGGGCTTACGACGGAGAAGGTTTACGGCATCGACGCTTCGTACAACCTGCGTTACGGCGATTATAAACTCCGTGTTTCCGGTTATTATACGAAGGTGAACGACCGTTCGAAGGTGATCTCCTTCTACGATGACGTGCTGAAGACCTATACCAATTTCGCCTTGAGCGGTATCGACGAGCAGTATTTCGGTCTGGAAGTCGCCGCTTCGATTCCGATCTACAACGGTTTGTCTTTGAACGGTGCGATCAGTTGGGGTCAGTACACTTACACGTCGAATCCCAATTACGTGCAGATTGCCGACAACAGCGCCGAGCCGCTGAACTCCGGTACGGTCTATTGGAAGGATATGCGCGTGGAGAGCACTCCGCAGACGGCTATGAATATCGGTTTGTCGTATCGCGGTCCTCATAACATCTACGCATCGATCGATCTGAACTATTACAACAATATGTATCTGTCGATGAACCCGCTTTACCGTACGGACGAGGTGTTGTTGCCTACGATGACGGACGAACAGATCCGGGAGCTGCGCAGTCAGGAGAAGTTCGATTCGGCCTACACCTTGAGTGCGAGCATCGGTAAGAATTTCTACATTCAGCGTCGTTATACGCTCGGCTTCAGTTTGCAGGTGAATAACATCCTGAACAACCAAAATATCAAGACCGGCGGTTATGAGCAGATGCGTGTGCAGGGCATTAAGACCGGCAAGGAGATCACTTCCTACCAGAAGTTCGCTCCCAAGTATTTCTACCTGTTCGGCACGACTTACTACCTGAATGTCTATTTCCGTTTCTAACGGCTTAACGAATTAATATTGTGAAGAATATGAATAGAATAGCAACCATATTTCTGGCGGTGACAGCAAGTTTGTTCTTCGTCGGCTGTTATAACGATTTCGATACGCCGGCTCCTGCGAAGGTATGGACGGATGCGGACTTCAGCGACAGTAAAATCATTTCGATCAAGGAGCTGAAGGATATTTTCGAGGAGGCTTATCCCGGGACCAGCGGTATCGGCCAGTCGCTGACCATTACCGACGACCTGGTGATTCGGGGCAAAGTCATTTCCAGCGACCAGGCCGGTAACGTCTATAAGTCGATGTACCTGTACGATGAAAGCTGCCAGTCGGCCATTGAAATCAAAGTGACTTCGGGATATTACATTACCTATGCTCCCGGTCGCCTGGTTTATATCCGTTTGCAGGGTCTGGTGCTGGGAAATTACCGCACGATGCTCAGCGTGGGTGTCGCATCGACCAATTCCGATTATGCGAACGGTAACATGGAGGATCGCAATACCTTGGAAGAGCATGTCAAGCTCGGCGAATTGATCGGCTTGACGGCGGCCGATACTTTGGTGGTTACTCCCGCTTCCTATTCGACGCTGACGGATGAGTCGCTGGGGCGTTTGATCCGTTTCGAAGGGTTGGAAAGCAAGTTCGGCAAGGCCGGCTGGGGGTATAAAAATACATTCCCCAACTACTTCGCCAACAGTACCTCCTACGATGTGAATTCTCCGGGTTGGACCGATATCAACGATTGGGCTACCTGGGCGACGAAGCGGGTCGATGAGCTTACGCACGAGAGTACGTTCTATTATGGCTCTGCCTGGTTCACCTATGGCGACATCAACACCCTCGCAGGCAATTATGTCGTACGTTCGAGCGGTTATTGCCGTTTCCGTGACGAGAAAATACCTGCGGACGGTTCCGTGGTGAACATTACCGCGATCTATACCAAGTTTTCGCAGGGCAGCGATGCGACGGCGGCCTATCAGTTGTTGCTGAACAAGGCGTCCGACGTGGTCGTGACTTCGAAATAGCCGCAATTTGCAGTTGAAATTGCCGGGCCTCATAGGTGAACCAGGCAGAGCCATAATTTTATTCTTTATGCGGTTGCGATTCCGCTCGTATTGTCCGCGAAGGAGCTGCCTCCGGTCTTATGAGGCGTAAATTTCAGGGAAGAGCAGTGCGCGGAAGTCGGAGCGCATGATCTTGTCCCGTTACTGTTTTTCCTGCCTGCCGGGGAGCCGGTTGCCGTATGTCCGAAAAAAGCAAGACATTGTTCGGATCGTTCTTTTGCTGCAAGTTGGCAGGCTGTCGCACCGGGGGACCTGCTGTCCGCATAATGCGATTCCGACTGCCGGGAAGGGGCAACGTGATCGGCAGAGAGCTGTCCGCAAACGGAAGAGCGTCGCCGAAACGGAGAATTCGATGCGAAGTGCGGAATCGGAAAGCATGGCGGGGTATGACATAACGTCGTTCGTGGAGTTTGGTTCCGCGTCTGTTTTCCGGAAACGGATACGATTCCTGTGCGTGGACGATCTTCCTGCATTGCAGATAGGAGCGGAAAAGGAAACATCCGTGAACAGGAGTCCGAAACCAAAGAAAACCCCCGAACCGGTGAGAGTTCGGGGGTAGTAGTGAATAAAACCTGTTATTGATGATTATTCATCTGTTTCGGGTTGAGCTTCGGGACGCATGGTGACCTGTATTACGTTGCCGCTGTCGAGGAGCTTCTTCGCCAGGTCGCGGATCTCGTCGTAAGTGATGCTGTTCAGGGTCTTTTCGTAGTCGGCGAGCAGATTCTGCTTGTGACGGTTGTAGTCGTCGATCAACCCGAACCAGGTGCCGTTATTTTCGAGCGTATTCTTGAATTGCTTGACCAAGTATTCGCGGGAGTCGTTGATGTCTTTGGCTTCCGGTCCTTCAGTCGCGATTTTCTCGATTTCATCGAAAACGATCGGCACGAGTTCGTCGGCCATCTCCTCGTTGGTGTCGAACTGTATTTGCAGGAGGGCCTGTTTTTCGGGACGATACGAGAGAGTATAGCTTACCTGTACTCCGTACGTGCCGCCTTTCTCCTCGCGGATGGATTTCAGGTAACGGTTGTTTAGAGCCATGTTGAGCAGCAACATGGTTTGCTTGTTGCGCAGCGTGTAGTCCGCATCGCTCGAGAAGAGCAGGAACTCCGAAACTTTCGGCTGCAGCATCGGGGTGCGGAAGTCGTTCACGACCTTGCCTTTGGCTGTGCGGAGTTTGTCGTCCGTGAACTTAAGCACGTGTTTCGAGGTGGGAATCGAACCGATATATTTCTCGACCAACGGCTTCAACGTTTCCAAATCCACGTTGCCTACGAAGGTGAACGTAAAGCTGTTCGCACCCGGGTAGAGCGTTTTGAAGGTTTTCGGCAGATTTTCGAACGAGATGCTTTCCAGGGCCTCGATCGTCAGCGGCTGCTGACGCGGATTGTCGCTGTAAAGCGTTTTGATCGTTTCTATCTGCATGATGTAGTCGGGATTCGAGGTCAGGTTCTGGACGTATGCCTTGTAGCTGTCCATCGTCGTGTTGAAATCCTCCTCCGAGAAGCGGGGACTTGTGAAGTTCTGGTAGAGCAGTTGGAGCATCGTTTCGATGTCTTTGGGCGAGCAGTAACCGCTCATACCGTTGCTGTAGTTATTGACGTACAGGTTGATTCCGGCTTTCTTGCCTGCGAGCTGCTTGTTCAGTTCGATTGCAGAGAATTTGCCCACCCCCGACTGGGCCGCGATGACCGGAAGGAATTCACCCTCCTTCACCTCAGTATCGGCAAGCTGCGACATCCCGCCGTCAGCCTGTACCTGCAGCAGGACTTCGTCCGCCTTGAGTTGGGTCGGTTTGACGATGATCTTCACACCGTTCTTGAGAATCCATTCGGTCGTTCCGAGATCCTCGTTGTATGCGGTCTTTTTCACGGGCGAGCCTTTCAGCTTGATATCTGCGGGGATCAGAGGCTCGCTGACGGTATTGTCCTGGTAAGCCTCGACGTCGGATGCCATGACCTCGCTGCGGATGGCCAGAAGTTCGGCTTCGGTCGGCTCGGTCAGTCCCTCTTTCTTCGGTACTTCGACGGTGATAACCTGGTTTTCAGGTGTCAGAAGTTGTTTTACCCAAGCATTCACATCGTCGAGGGTCAATGCTTCGAGGTATTGTTTGTCGAGGTTGTACTGCGTTTCGGCATCTGCCATAGCGGTATTTTTCTTGTAATTCGCCAGGTAGGTTTGAACATATTGTCCGTTTGTAAGGTCGTTCCGATTGGCATAGGTAGCCTCGGCCTGACGCAGGAATTCAGCTTTCGTACGATCGAATTCGCTCTGTGTAAAGCCGTAACGCTTCATCTTTTCCATCTCTTCGAGGATAGCTTTGTAACCGCGGAGCAACTCTCCGTCTCGAGTTTGTACGGCGACCATCGTGAGATCTTGGGTCGGATTCACTCCCAGTATGTTGCCTGAATCCATCCCGGCACTCAGGAACGGAGCATCGGGCTGCATGGCGATTTCATTCATACGGTCGTTCGCCATGGCACTTGTGTAGGAGTTGAGTACATCGTACATTTGGCTAATTATCAGGTTGTTGTATTGCTTGGGGAGAGCGGGTCGTTTGATGAAGAGCTGCATGACCGAAGCCGTCATTTCGGGATCGGAAAAGATGCTGACGATGGGTTCTTCGTTTTCAGGAACTAGGTAAGCCTCTTTCTGCGGGGCATCTGCAGGGGAAACCGGAATATCCGCCATCAGGGTTTTGATCTTGTTTTCGATCCGATCGACGTCGATATCGCCGACTATGACGATCGCCTGGTATTCCGGGCGATACCACGTTTTGTAGAAGTCGTACAAGGCTTTATGGTCGAAACTCTTCAGACCGTCCAGATAGCCGATTACGTTGCGGTGCTCGTATTTCGAGCCTCTGTTGACGGCGGCGTTGCGTCGTACCATGGCGCGCCATCCAGCTCCGTCGCGGGTGCGCAGCTCCTCCATGATTACGCCGCGTTCGTTGTTGATCTCCTGAGGCTCCAGACTGATGAACTGCGACCAGTCGTGCAGGATCAGCAGTGCGGTGTCGATCGTCGCAGGGTTTGCTGTGGGCACATTGTCCAGGTTGTAGCATGTTTCATCGTAAGAGGTGTAGGCATTCAGGTCCGCACCGAATTTGACGCCGTTACGCTCCAGATATTCTATCATCTTTTTGCCCGGCAGGTTCTTGGTGCCGTTGAAGGCCATGTGTTCGAGGAAGTGGGCGAGGCCCTGTTGGGAATCTTCCTCCTGGACAGCTCCTACGTGGTGGAAAATGTAGAAAGATGCCTGTCCCTTGGGTTTTTCGTTGTGACGGATGTAGTACGTCATGCCGTTTTCGAGTCGTCCGACGCGCACCTCCTTATCGGCGGGAATCGGCATGTCAGGCTGTAGTTGCGCCATGACATTCGTCATTGCGAACAGCGTGACAAGTAAAAGAATGAACCTTTTCATAAAATGATTGTTAATTGATTTTGGGTGAAATTATTTGTATTGCGTTGTCATTCGGTTGTTTCTTCCGGTCGGTATTCGATGATGTCGCCCGGCTGGCAGTTCAGTTCGCGGCAAATGGCTTCCAGCGTTGAAAAGCGGATCGCCTTGGCCTTGCCGTTCTTGAGAATGGAAAGGTTGGCCGGGGTGATATCGACCCGCTCGGCGAGCTCGCCGAGTGACATCTTTCGTTTCGCCATCATGACATCTATGTTGATGATTATCGCCATGTCTTGCGTCCCCCCCCCGTGTGTATATTGTATATCGACATTTATTTTTTCTTTAGATCGTGAGTTTTTGCTCTTCGCTCAACCGGGATCCGATCGAGAAGACCTCGGCCGAGAAGAGTACCAGAATCGCCATGACGATGTTCCAGTAGTTGAGCGGGAACGAGGCGGCGACTTGCAGGGGCGAATCTTCGAGAAACGTCCGGGTCGTACTCTGGTAAATATAAGAGCCGACTCCGGTGCAGACTTCGGCCAGAATCAGCAGGAACCCTACGGCACGCGTGTAGATGATGATACGCCCCGGCAGGGGTTGTTCGTCCCGTACCGATTTGCGCAGGATATTGATAATCAGCGCTACCAGGATCAGGATAGAGAGCTTGGCCAGCAGGGCCGGGATGGACAGCAGCAGTATGTAATTGATTCTGTTCAGTGTCCGGACTACTGTCGGGTCACTGTTTTCGTCCGTTTTGACGTAGATATTAACCCCCGTATATTCGGCTTCGGTGGAGATCGATGCGTGTCCGGTTTCTATCGGGAAAAGAGTTTCGTCGCTCTGGGCGTTTTGCAACCGGGCCGCCAAAAAGTAGGTGTGTTGCGCGATACCGTGTTTTTCCTGCATCCGAATGTCTTCGGACGCAGCCTGCCAACCTGTCGCCAGACTCGACGACACGTGGGGCACGAAGCTGTGGATGAATCCTGCGGCCAGAGCCAGGAAATAAAAGATGTAAATGACCAGCAGATGGCGCCGCAGAGATTTTTTCTGTTTTTTGTCCATTTTCGGTTTGCTGAATACGTAATGGAGGTGTTCGACCTGTTTTTAACCTCCGGTGAGGCAAAGATAGTAAAGAACTTCTGCAAAACAAATAATTTTTATCGTTTTTCGATAAAAACGCAATAAAATATAACGAATGATGTTTCTCGTCTGAATACGGAGCGGAATTTTCCGGACTTTTCCCGAACCGGAGATCGGACGGGCAACCCGGCTGAAACCTACCGAAGGTCGGACCGGCAGGGATCATCCCCGTCTTGGAGGCGAGGCCCCTGCAAGTACGGACGATCGAAACGAGAAAGCCCCTCTACGAGCTTCGTTACGCGGGGGAGCCGAAAACAAAAGTTGAGTTTGGTTCTCCGCTCTTCTTGTTATTATCTTTGACTTCCTTGAGTTCAACTTATAAATGCAACTTTTTGGGTGCGGATAATAAGCAATAAAAA
>OQVH01001369.1_pt1 | contig 15509 bp, 14 predicted proteins | sample 1691641 | NCBI WGS metagenome assembly OQVH01 (sample SAMN03418286, study PRJEB22391) | human gut metagenome | biome: human-gut; feature: organic feature; material: feces | host: Homo sapiens | place: Italy | collected 2013-04
GTTGGCGATATCTGGGAGCTTATAAAGTAAAAGAGACTGCCTTACGGCAGTCTCTTTTACTTTATAACTATTTTAAGCTAAGCAATCATCCATAAATTTAATCAGACCTGCTTCTACTTCATCGCGCAAGCACAGCTCATTGTGAATTTCATGACGGAAGCCCGGATACGGCTTTACAGAAACCTTGTGTCCTGTTTTTGCCAGCAGATTGGCAACATGATACAAGCCCTCGCCGTAATTGCCGCAGGGATCCTGGTCCCCGGCAATCAGATAGCTGGGAATATTTTGCGGTACCTTGGCAGCCCACTCATCATTTTCAATATAATGATACAGCTGCACGAAATCATAGCACAGCTCCAGCGTAGTATCAAAGGTATTGAACATATCGCCAGCATGGTCCGCAACAATGCGCGGATCTGTTGCAATCCAGTCTGCCGGACCATTCGGATTTTCCACTCTGTCCGTCATACCGCAGAAAACACGCTCAAACCAAACGCCGCAAGGCTGATACGGATCTGCCTCATAAGCAGCCTTGAATTCTGCATTAACATAGGCATCCTCACAGCCCTGCCACTGCGAGCAGACACCGCACAGCATCATACCTTTGATATCCTCACCGTAGATTGACGCATAAGCACGCGCCAGCATAGAACCCCAACTGTGGCCGAAAACGAAATACGGCAGCTCAGGATAAGCCTCTTTAGCAATATCATGCAAAGCCTTTTCATCCTTCAGATAGGTCATATAGCCGCCGGAATGCGGATCACCCAAGGTGCCTCCGTCATAGCCGGTTTTACCGTGACCGAGATGGTCATCAGCAAACACTACAAAGCCTGCTTCATTGAGCTTGCTGATCATATGCAGATAGCGGCGTGAATGCTCACCGTAGCCGTGAATCAGCTGTACAATAGCTTTCGGTTTGCCTAAAGGACTGTAGGACCAGGCCTTGATGGTATCTCTGCCGTTGGCAGAAGGAAAGGAAATTTCTCTGATGGACATAATGCGGACCTCCTCGCCTGTAATTATTTATAATATTAAGATAATGATAACACCTGCATTTCCTGCTGTAAAGCAATAATAACGCTCTGAAGAATGTTTTACGTATTTTTTTACAGTCAGAGAAAACTTGCAGCCTTAACTCGCTAATCCCAAACTGAACTGCTCATACAAAAAGACCACTACAACTATTCCGTTATAGTGGTTCAGAAAAGTCTATTTTAAATTTTTCACAAAGACTGACGGCTATTAGCCTTTACCTATTTTTCAGCACATAGAACGGATCAATATTCTGCCCATCCGCCAATACCTCATAATGTACATGCGGACCGGTACTGTAGCCTGTACTGCCGACAAAGCCGATAATCTCGCCTTTGATTACCTTCTGCCCTGCAGCAACGGCAATGCCGCTCATGTGGCCATAGGCTGTTTCGTAGCCATTACCATGATTTATACGCACATAGCGTCCGTAACCGCCGTTCCAGCCTGCCTGTTCAATCGTACCTGCAGCCGTAGCATAAACCGGTGCGCCGAAATCCACTGCTATATCAAGACCGGGATGCCAGTCATAGCCGCCCTCAATCGGACCGTTGCGCACACCGTAATTACTGCTTATAGTGCCGCCGTCTGTAGGCCATTTATCCGGGAAGGACGCCATGCCGCCACCGGAGCCTTCAACCTCACTTAAGAGCTCGCTGACAGATTTTTTGGTACTATCAAGCATCTTTTTAATATTGGCATTTTGCGCTGTCAGCACCGCCATGGTGCCGTTGATATCCATTTTAGCAGGCCCGCCCTTGCCTGTATAAGACGTATTGGCAGACGTTTCCTTTGCCGCTGTCGAATCAACCATACTGGTACCTTCGCCCAGCTTGCTGCTGTCTACATCACGGATGACAGCACGGCGCAGCTTTTTCTCCAGATTAGAGATTTCCGCCATATCGCGCAGCATTCTTTCGTTATCCTGCAACAGCTTCTGCAACTTTGTCTGCTGCTCGGCCTTATTTTGCTTATAGGCAGCATAATCGGTTGCTTCGCTGCGATAATCAGCCAGCTGATGATATAAATAGCCGGCTCCGCCGACTGCTCCGACAAGCACCAAAGCAGTAACAGCAATGCCTGCCTTGAGCTTAGCATACGAAAAATTTACTACCTTGCCGTTTGGCAAGCGCAGCTCACATTTCCTTTCCTCCATTATTTTAATTACCTCACTTGAAAAGACCAAAGCGTTGACCGACTGCCAACAATCTGCGTCCCACAAAGGGCACATTGTCCAAATCCTCTTTATTCAGACCACCGCAAGCCAGCAGTGCCAATGCATAGACAGGAACAGCTGCCGCCATTGCAAACAGCACGCACCACATACCCATGCTTTCCGTAAGCATCAGCACGCCGTAAATCGCCGCGCCCATGACACCGGAAGCAAAGCAGGGACGGATAATGCTGCCCACAGAGAAGCTATAGCCTGTCAGCTTGTAAATAAAGCCCATATTGATAATCGCTGCCACGGCAAAATCTGCCACCGTCGCCATCGACGCACCGCGGATGCCCAGCTCCGGCACAGCAGTAAGATACCAGCTCATAACGATTTTTACAATGCAGGCAATAATCATATTGATTACAGGGATTGCCGTGCGGCCAAGGCCTTGCAGAATACCTGTACTAATCTGATGCATACCTAAAAACAGAATACCAATGCTCATCGTCTGAATCGCAGGTGCCGCACCGGGAGCGTTATAAACAAGCGCCGCAACCTTTTCCGCCAGACAATACAAGCCCATAAAGCACGGGAAGGTGATAATCATCGCTACGCGGAAGGCGATGCGGATTTTATCACGGATTGCATCAAAGCTGCTCAGCGCACGAGATTCGGAAATTGACGGCACCAAGCTGATAGTCATTGCCGCCGTAAAAATTGTTGCCAGATTAACCAGTGGCACTGCCATGCCAGTCAGATAACCGAACAGCTCAGTCGCATGATGAATATTAAAGCCAGCTGCTTCCAGACGCTGCGGCACAATCAAAAGGTCAAGGTTGGCACCTATCGGCAGCATCAGACTGGTCAGAGAAACCGGCAACGCTAGCTTCAGCAGACGCTTGATGATATGTCCGGCGCTTTCTACCGGCGCACTGTCATCCTGCTCTGCCATTTCCTTTTGCAGACGCTGCTTAAGACGGCGATAGAACCACATCAGCACCAAAAGTGCACAGAACGCGCCTACACCGGCACCCATGCTGGCACCGCCTGCAGCGAACGCCAGACCGTACGGCATGAAGAGGTCGGCAAAAACGAGCATGGTAATAACACGTGTCAGCTGCTCGACAATTTCACTAACCGCCGTCGGAGTCATAATCTGCCAGCCCTGCAGATAACCGCGGAAGCTGGCCAGAAAGGTTACGAAGAAAACCGCAGGCGCCAGAGCGATAATAGAATAATACGCACGGCTGTCACGGATGATATGGTTATTAACCAGCCAGTCCGCACCGAAAAACAGTGAGGACGAAAACAAAAGGCCCGTCAACAGCAGCACTCGCAGCGAAACATTAAAGACTCGCTTGGCTCCGCGATAATCCTTATTCGCCAATTTTTCGGAGGTAATAATAGATATTGCCACCGGTACACCGGCACTTGATACGGTTATTGCCATCAGATAGATTGGAAAGCCCATCTGATACAGACCGATACCTTCGCCACCCAATACACGTGATAAAATAATCCAGTTCAGAGAACCGATAACCTTGACCACAATACTGGAGGCCGTAAGGATTAAGGTTCCCTTTAAAAATTTGCTATTCGAAGCTTTAGAATCTGCGCTCATAAAATCCCCTTGTTTATAGATAGATATACATTATAATTATCCTCTTTTCCGCGTGATTTTACAAGTACTTTTAACACATTTGTCATAAACACATCACTGCTTTTTGCTTGCATAACTGTCTTTATATGCTAAAATTAAGTTAAGATCAAAATTATGTTGTAAAAGGAGCGATGCAAAATGAAATCCACACATGCTTTATTAGCTTTCGGTGCAGCAATCTGCCTTGCAACCACCTGCAGCCTAAGCGCCTATGCTTCTCCGCTGAAGAATTATGACGCAGGCAAGGTTGCTATTGATGCAGGCATTACTCTGCCATCCAGTCTTAAAGGTGACAACTATAAATTCAGCAAATCCAACAGCACCTATCTTGGCGCAACTGTCGGCATCGGCCAAAAAACTGCTTTAAACTACAAATGGAATAATTACAAAGCAGACGAAGCCAAAACCCGCGCCCAACAATTCAATATTATGTATAAAGTTCTGCCTGGTATTTCCGCTTACGCAGGTTATCTGAACGCTGATACCTCCGGTGACTTTGGTGGTAAAACCAAAAACTCCGGTCAAATCGGTCTGCAGGCTGCCTATGATATTCCCGCACTCTTCACTGTTTGGGGAAATGTTGGCTACGGCAACAGAAACAGCGGCTATGAAATCGGCATCAGCAAGCCTATTCTGAACAACCTGGAAGTCAACGCTTCTTACTATAATCAGACATTTGATGATGCCTTCGGCGAAGACCTCGACATGAAGGCTAAAGGCGTTAACCTCGGCTTAACTCTCAAATTTTAATTTGTCAGCAGCAGCTAACTAAATTAAAATAAAAACTAACGGATAATTATTATTGACAACTATGCCGGCCTGTGTTATTATATAAGTGTCAAGGGCACACAAGCTGTGCAAGTCAAAAATAAAATTAAGCAATGCAATATAAAAACATGGAGGGAACTAATATGAAAAAATTTGTATGTCAAGTATGTGGTTATGTATATGAAGGCGAAGCTGCTCCGGCAAAATGCCCGCAATGCGGCGCTCCCGCTTCCAAATTCCAGGAAACGGCTGCTGAAATGGGCTGGGCTGCTGAGCACGTTGTAGGCATCGCTTCCGACGTTCCTGAAGATATCAAAGCTGACCTGCGCGCTAACTTCAACGGCGAATGCTCCGAAGTTGGTATGTATCTGGCAATGAGCCGCGTAGCTTTCCGCGAAGGCTATCCGGAAATCGGCCTGTACTGGGAAAAAGCTGCTTTCGAAGAAGCTGAACATGCTGCTAAATTCGCAGAACTGTTGGGCGAAGTTGTAACTGACTCCACCAAAAAGAACCTGGAAATGCGTGTAGAAGCTGAAAACGGTGCAACCGCAGGCAAAACCGACCTGGCAAAACGTGCTAAGGCTCTGAACCTGGATGCTATCCATGACACCGTTCATGAAATGGCTCGTGACGAAGCTCGCCACGGCAAAGCTTTCGCAGGCCTGCTGAAAAGATATTTCGGCAAATAATTAACCAATAAAAATTAATAAGACTTAATAAGGCTCCCGCTGAGCAATCTTATCGGATTACAGCGGGAGTTTTTAGTTTTCAACAAACATTTTCAGCGTTTTTTGGAATCATTCCGCCAATCTTCTTATTTCAGGCACTTTCTTATGTTTTTCACACTTAAAAAGCCTTCAATATCTTTATAAATTGCTTCAGATATGATATTATATAAAGGTTAGGAAACATATTTAATGACACTCATTATCACGTTCCTATAGGTGGTTAATTATATGCTTATTAAAACTAATTTTCATTATCCTGCTATGCTGCGTGTAGCAGGCAAAAACTGCGTAATCATCGGCGGCGGTACTGTTGCTGCCCGCAAGCTGTCAACGCTGCTGGATGCAGGTGCCAAAGTAACGGTTGTTGCCCCGCTTTTCTGTGACGAAGTGCAAACGCTCGCCTCAGCACAGAGCTGTACGCTTATCAAAGATTACTACAAACCGGAATATCTGCAGAATGCATTTGTGGTTATTGCCGCCACAGATAATAAGGCTGTAAACAGGCAGATTTCAGAGGCTGCTCCCTGCCTCGTCAATAATATTACCGAACCCGAGCTGAGTAATTTCACTGTCCCATCAACTATCAGCGAAGGTGATATTACCATTGCGTTGGCAACAGGCGGTATGCCTGCTTTTACGCGTCTGCTGAAAAAACAGTTGGAACACATTCTGACACCCGAGCTGGCTGACTTCAACAGCTTTCTGCTGCTGCAGCGTGAAGCTGTCAAAAACATCGAAAGTACGCCGCAGGAACGGACGCAATTCTGGCGCAGTGTTTTGAAACAGGATTTACTAAATTTAGTTATGGCAGGTAAGGCTGCTCAAGCAAAGGAGAAGGTATTAGATGCAGTTAACAGTTTTAGGACTCAATCACAGGACCGCCCCCGTTGAGATCCGTGAACGTTTCAATTTTTCCAATGACAGGGTGGCAAGTATTCTGCGCCGCCTGCGCAATTACGATAATATTCCCGAAGCCATGCTGCTTTCCACCTGCAACCGCACAGAGCTGTACATGGTTATCGAAAATCCGCATGAAGCAATTCCTTTTATCAAATCATTGCTCAAGCATTTAGCAGGTGAACATTACCAAAGCGATTATTTTTACAATCTGAACGGAACAAATTGCGTCAAGCATCTGTTCCGTGTAGCCTCCAGTCTGGACTCCCTGATTGTCGGCGAAGGCCAGATTCTCAGCCAGATTAAAAATGCTTATCAGATTGCCCGCAATAACGGTATGACAGATACAATTCTCAATACCATCATGAATAAGGCAATTGCTGTCGGCAAGCGCGTGCGTACCGAAACAAAAATTGCTTACAGCAGTGTATCCGTTTCCAGTGCCGCTGTTGACCTGGCCATCAAAATTTTAGGCGACCTGAGCAAGTCACAGATTTTGGTAGTCGGTGCCGGTCATATGAGCGAGCTCACCGCACAGCATCTGTTGGACAAGGGCGCGCAAACCATCTGCGTCAGCAACCGTCACTATGAAAGAGCTCAGGATTTGGCAGACAAATTCCATGGTACAGCCATTCCCTACCGTGCCATGTTCGAGCATGCCGCTGATGCCGATATTATCATTACCTCTACCGGTGCGCCGCATTACGTGCTTACTGTAGAAAATTTAGGACCGCTGCTGCCCAAGCGCAACGGCAGACCGCTGATTCTGATTGATATTGCCGTTCCGCGTGATGTCGACCCCAGACTGGCCGATGTTGACGGCGTAACTATTTATAACATTGATGATCTGGAAGGCGTTGTTGATACCAATAAAAACTTCCGTGAAAAGGAAGCTCACGTTGCCGAACAGATTATCAGCGAAGAGATTGGTGCCCTCAAGGAGCGTCTGCGTTATTACACAATGCGCCCTGTTATGGTACAGCTGCATGATAAAATGAATTTCCTGCGCCAGAAGGTTTTAAAGAAGGCCTTTATTAAAATGCCGGAGCTTACCGACCATGAAAAGCGCATTATTGACCTGATGACCCAACGTCTGGAGCATAAATTTCTGCGCGAGCCTATGAAGGCTATGAATGCTGTAGCAGGCACCGCAGAGGAAGAACGCTATAAAAAGATGATGTGTGATTTATTTTTATTAAACGAAACCGGAGAGGAGTTTGGTGATGAAAGCAAAATTGACGATTGGGACTAGACAAAGTCTTTTAGCGCTTTGGCAAAGCAATCATATTGCAGCCTTACTGCGCAAGCAATACCCTGAATGTGAGGTTGTACTGAAAAAAATTGTCACCAAAGGCGACCGTATTTTAGACGTACCCCTGGCGCAAATCGGCGGCAAGGGCTTGTTTACCAAAGAAATTGAAGAGGATCTTTTAGACGGTACTATTGATCTGGCAGTACACAGCCTGAAGGATATGCCTACCGTTCTACCGGAAGGCCTGTGTCTGACAGCAATTACCGAGCGTGCCAACGTCGGCGATGCTTTTGTCAGCAACAAATATGGCAGCTTCGAAGAACTGCCGCTCGGCGCTATAGTCGGCACCAGCAGCCTGCGCCGCAAGGCACAGCTGTTAGCTAAGCGTCCGGATTTGGAAATCCGCGACCTGCGCGGCAACGTTGATACCCGCCTGCGCAAGCTGGATGAAGGACTGTACGATGCTATTATTCTGGCCGCTGCAGGCTTAGAGCGTCTGGGTCACGGCGACCGTATCTCCAGCCTGATTCCTGCTGATGTCTGCCTGCCGGCTGTAGGCCAGGGCGCATTGGCAATCGAAGCGCGTACCGCGGATAAAGAAGTACGCGATATGCTGAGCTTCTTAAACGACCTGAACACCAAACAGGCTACCGATGCCGAGCGTGCCTTCTTGGGCTTACTGGAAGGCGGCTGTCAGGTTCCTATCGGTGTACATGCCGATGTTGAAGGTGAAAACATTCGCATTGAAGCAATCATTGCTGCCTTAGACGGCAGCACTATTCTGCGTGATACAATAAACGGTAAGGCTGATGATGCTGTCAGCCTCGGTCAACAGCTTGGCAAAAAAATGCTGGCTGCCGGCGGTCAGGAAATTCTGGCCTCTATTCTTTAAGGAGAGTGACATCATGACAAAACAAGGTAAAGTATATTTAATCGGTGCAGGCCCCGGCGACCCGGGCCTTCTGGGACTCAAGGCCAAGGAATGCCTGCAGACTGCAGACGCTGTTGTTTATGACCGTCTGGCAGATCCGCGTATTCTGGCCTTCGCCAGCAAGGACGCAGAAATGGTTTACGTTGGCAAAGCCAGCGCCAATCACACCATGCGCCAGCCCGATATCAACAAGCTGCTGGTAAAACTGGCTACCGAAGGTAAGGTTGTAGCACGTTTGAAGGGCGGCGACCCCTTTGTATTCGGCCGCGGCGGCGAAGAAGCCATCGAACTGCGTGAAGCAGGCCTGCCGTTTGAGTTCGTTCCCGGCGTAACCAGTGCTATTGCTGTTGCCGAATATGCCGGTATCCCTGTTACCCATCGTCATGTAGCAACCTCCTTTGCCGTTATTACCGGTCACGAGGATCCTACTAAAGGCGAATCCACCATCCATTGGAAGGGTCTGGCAACCTCTGTTGACACTCTCGTTTTCCTCATGGGTGTAGAAAATATTGAAAAAATCAGCCGTGAACTCATCGCTAACGGCCGCAGCGCCGACTGCCCGGCTGCCGTTATCCGCTGGGGCACTCATCCTGAACAGCGCACACTGATTACTACCCTTGGCAAAGCTGCCGCTGACGTTAAAGCAACCGGCATGAAGCCGCCGGCTATCTTCCTCGTTGGCGAGGTTGTACGTCTGCGTGAGCAGCTGCAATGGTTCGATAACAAGCCTCTTTTCGGCAAAACCGTTATCGTTACCCGCGCACGTGCACAAGCAAGCGCTCTCACCAAAAAGCTGGAAGCACAGGGTGCCAAGGTTATCGAAGCTCCGGCTATCAAAATTGTTCCGGCAGCAGATTACGCTCCGCTGGACAACGCTATTGCCAATATCAATGACTACAAATGGCTTGTCTTCACCAGCACTAACGGCGTAGATTACTTCTTCGAGCGTCTGGGCGCAGCTAAGAAGGATGCCCGCGCCCTGGCTAATGTTAAGCTTGCTGCTATCGGCAGCGCCACCGCCAAGGCTCTGGCAGAGCGCGGCCTCACCGCCGACCTCATTCCTTCTGCTTACAAAGCAGAAGAGCTGGCTGAAGCACTGGCTGGCGAAATCACCGCCGGGGACAAAATTCTGCTGGCACGCGCTAAGGTTGCACGCGAAGTATTGCCCGAATCCCTGCGCAAAATCGGCGCCATCGTTGACGTCGTAACTGCTTACGAAACCGTTGCCGACTGCGAAAACAAGGATGAGCTTATCGAAGCTCTCGAAAGCGGCGAAGCAAGCATCGTAACCTTCACCAGCAGCAGCACCGTAACCAACCTGCTGGAGGTTCTCGGCGACAAGAAGGAACTGCTGAACAAGGCTGCTCTGGCTGCTATCGGCCCCGTAACCGCAGATACCCTGAAAAAGCATGGCTATACTCCGGCTATCAATGCCGCTGAATATACAATCGACGGCCTCATGACCGCTATCACAAATTTTTATAATAAATAAGGAAGTGTATCAAGATGAGTATTACCGGTTTTCCTGTATACCGTCCGCGCCGCACACGCGCTACTGAAAATCTGCGTGCAATGATCCGTGAAACCGAGGTTTCCGTAAAGGACTTAATCTATCCGCTTTTCGTCGTTCCCGGCGAAAACGTTAAACATGAAATCGAATCTCTGCCCGGCAACTACCACTGGTCCATCGACCGCGTTATGGAATGTGTCGACGAAGTTGTAGAGCTGGGTATTCCCGCTGTCCTGCTCTTCGGCGTACCGTCCTACAAGGATGCTGTCGGCAGCAGCGGCTGGGATATGAACGAGCCTGTACAGCAGGCCTGCAAGCTGATTAAAGCAAAATATCCTGAACTGGTTATCATTACCGACGTCTGCCTGTGCGAATACACCGAGCATGGTCATTGCGGCGTGCTGCAAAACGGCTGCACCGTCAACAACGATGAAACTTTGCCGCTGCTGGCTAAGGTTGCCGTATCCCACGCTCAGGCCGGTGCTGACATGATTGCTCCTTCCAACATGATGGACGGTTATGTTAAGGCTATCCGCGAAGCACTGGATGCAGCAGGCTTCAACCATATTCCTATCATGGCTTATTCCGCAAAATTTGCTTCCGCATACTACGGTCCCTTCCGCGCCGCAGCAGACTCTGCTCCGTCCGCAGGCGACCGCAAAGGCTACCAGATGGACCCCGCCAACAGTGACGAGGCTCTGCGCGAGGTTGCTCTGGATATTGAAGAAGGCGCAGACATCGTTATGGTTAAACCGGCTCTGGCCTTCCTCGACGTTGTACAACGTGTACACGAAACCTTTAATCGTCCGCTGTGTGTTTATAATGTCAGCGGCGAATATGCTATGGTTAAAGCTGCAGCTGAAAAAGGCTGGATTGACGAAAAACGTATCGTTATGGAAACCATGCTGGGCTTCAAACGTGCCGGTGCCAAAATGATTATTACCTACCATGCGCTTGATGTAGCAAAATGGCTGCAAGGCAAATAAGGAGATATAACAATGGAACATACAAAATCTCAGGCTGCTTTTGAGGAAGCACGCCAATATATCCCCGGCGGTGTTAACAGCCCCGTGCGCTCCTTCCGCAGTGTCGGCGGTGTACCGCCGTTCATCTCCGGTGGCAAGGGCAGCAAAATCTATGACATCGACGGTAACGAATACATCGATTACGTTATGTCCTACGGTCCGCTGCTCATGGGCCATGTACCCGACTGCGTAACCGACGCTATCAAGGCTGCTGCCGAAAAAGGCACCTCCTACGGTGCTCCGACTGTTGCCGAAACCGAGCTGGCAAAATTAATCTGCCGCCTCGTTCCGTCTATGGATATGGTCCGCATGGTCAACAGCGGTACCGAAGCAACCATGAGCGCTTTGCGCTTAGCACGCGCCTACACCGGCCGTGACTGCATCATCAAATTCATCGGCTGCTACCATGGTCACCATGACAGCCTGCTTGTAAAAGCAGGCAGCGGCGGAGCTACCTTCGGCGTACCTGACAGCCCGGGCGTACCTAAAGCAGTAGCAGCAACCACTATTACCGTACCGTTCAACGACCTGCCTGCTCTGGAAAAGGTTTTTGCCGAACGCGGCGAAGAAATCGCCTGCGTTATCATGGAGCCTACGCCGGGCAACATGGGCCTTGTACTTCCGCACGAAGGCTTCCTGGAAGGCGTGCGTGCGATCACTAAAAAGTATGGTGCTCTCCTTATCTGTGATGAGGTTATGAGCGGCTTCCGCAGCGCTCAGGGCGGCAGCCAGTCCCTCTATGACATTGACCCCGATATCACCTGCCTCGGCAAGGTAATCGGCGGCGGTCTGCCTGTTGCTGCTTACGGCGGCAAGCGCGAAATCATGCAGATGGTTTCTCCTGCTGGCCCGATGTATCAGGCAGGTACCTTAAGCGGTAACCCGCTGGCCATGGCCGCAGGCATTGCTGCGCTCACCTACATGGAGCAGAACGATGTCTGCAACCGCGCAGAAAGCCTTTGCGCTATTCTGACCGGTGGCTTGGAAAAGGCAGCGGCTAAGGCCGGTGTACCTGTACAGATTCACCGTCTCGGCAGCATGTTCACCGTTTTCTTCAGCGATAAACCGGTAACTGATTTTGACAGCGCTGCAGCCAGCGATCTGGAAGCATTCAAAATCTACTTCCACTCCATGCTGGAGCAGGGCATCTATCTGCCTCCTTCCCAGTTCGAAACAAACTTCGTTTCCGTTGCTCACAGTCCCGAGGATTTGCAAAAGACTATTGATGCTGCGGAAATTGCCTTTGCTGAAGTTGCCAAAGCAAGAAAATAACAGCTAAAGCATTATAAAAAATAAGCGTGCAGGCTTGCACACGCTGACATTCGTCAGCCTTAAGCCTGCACGCTTTTAGTTTTAAATTTTAAAATCTCATCTTAGCCACGAATCAGTTTAATAGAAGGTACTGCCGCTCTGACAAATTTCCACAGCAGCACGGAAATACTGAATGCAAAACGGTACCCGCACCCACCAGCACGATAACGCTCATTATAAAGCCGTTGGACAGCTGCTCCGGCGTAAACATATAACCGCTGAAGAAGAAAGGTGCTACCACAAGCACCTCACCCAGAGCATGCAATACGGCAAGCCCCAGATTCAGACCGATACCGGCCACAAAGCTCTCCATAATATTCGGATAGCGCTTAATAATTAATGCACCGACCAGAGCGAAAATGATATGGGTTGCTGCACGCGCAGCGATAATCAGGGGTGTGGTTACAAAAAAGCCCATCGTTGTACCAAGGCAGACAGCAGCTGCCACCTTAGGCGAAATAAACATTGCCAAAAAAATTGCCACATGCGCACCCAAAGTAAAGGACATCGGTCCGATAATCACCTTCGGCATAACCATAGGTACAACCAAACCTATAGCGCACAATACGCCTGCGAGAACAAGTTAATAAATATTTTTATGTTCCAAGAGTATTTCCTCCTATTCAAATATTAGCTAGTGATTATAGCACTATTTGAGATAACGTGCAAGTACTATGTAAAAATGATTTTTTTAATACTAGGTTATTCACTTCTCCCGGTGGATTTATCCCGATAATTTCCCACTTATCCCCAGTTTTTCACAAAAGTTATCCACAATGTGCATAACTTTTGTGGATTGGTGGATAAAAGCTGTGCATTACCTTTATAAAAATCTCGCTATCCATAAATACTTCCGTCTGTTGTTATTATTTCACCGGCTCTTCCTCTTAGATTTGACTTATTATCCATAATAGCATATAATTTAAGTAGGTTTATAGATAATTACCGAGTTTAACTCAAAGGTGGAGAATCAATGAAAATATCAACTAAAGGACGCTATGCCTTGCGCATGATGCTGGATTTGGCAGAGCATCAGCAGGACGGCTTCGTTGCCCTCAAGGACATTGCGGCAAGACAAAACATTTCCAAAAAATACTTGGAGCAGATTGTGCCTATTCTGAATAAATCCAACTTCCTGCAGGCCAACCGTGGCTTTCAGGGCGGTTATCGTTTGGTTAATGCACCGCATGAGTATACTGTCGGCAGCATTCTGCGCCTTACAGAAGGCAACCTTACACCGGTAGCCTGTCTGGACTTTAACCCTGTAGGCTGTGAACGCCGCAACGATTGCATTACCTTGCCGCTGTGGCAGGGACTGAACAAGGTTATTGCAGACTATCTTGACAATATCACCCTGCAGGATATTCTCGACAACTATAAAGCCCGCAGCATTGATAATTATTCAATTTAATGCTTAACCGCCGGTTACATAACGCCGGCGGGTTTTTGGATGATGCCGCCTGAGCACGCATACATGCCCTCTGCCTTCACCTTTTTAAGCGTCTCAATCTTCATATCATAGGTGTGTGTGGTGCATATATTGGGGAAATTACGCTTTGAGGTCTCTATATTGTGGTGATAGCTGCTGACACCTGCCTCGTGCAGTCTGTGAAGCTGCTCTGCTGAAAGAAAGCCCATTGATGCACATAAATCAATCTTGCACTCTCTTTTCATAGTCTCATATGCATGTATTGCCTTGTCAAATTCCTCACCTGTCAGCGCTTTTCCCGCTGTAACTATCGAGAAACGGTCTACACCCTCTCTCTCATTCATCCTGCAAGCCTCAAGTATCTTTTCCTCAGGTAAAAAATCATAAACCTCACAGTTTGTATGATTATGTGCCGACTGCGCACAGTATTTACAGTCCTCAGGGCATTTTCCGCTTCTTCCGTTTATTATCGAGCACAAATCTACCTTGTCGCCGATAAACTTCTCCCTGATCATATCTGCGCCCTTACACAGCTCGTCTAAATCACATGTAAGGAAAAATGATAGGTCATCCTCCCTTGTGATTCTTCTTCCGTCTATTATCTCCTGTGCCAGTGTTATTGGATCCATTTTAATCTCCTTCGTGTCCTGTATTTCTTCTCTCATTTAATAAGTATCATTATAATACATATCATCCGCTATAATTGTCAACTATAAATTTTTCCTCGGTTAACAATGATAATAAAAAAACAGAAAAACGTCAAGATGTTTTTATATATTTAAACCAGCATAATCAATGTTCCTGCTATGATGAGCACCAGTCCTGTAAAGGATTTAATCGTCAGCTTTTCCTTAAATACGAAATATGAAAACACGATTGACACAACTATGCTCAGCTTATCTATAGGCACTACAACACTCGCAAGTCCGTCCTGCAGTGCCTTGTAATAGCAAAGCCATGAGCCGCCTGTTGCAAGTCCCGAAAGGCAGATAAAGCCAAGCTCTTTTTTCTCTATATGCTTTATGGTGTGCTGTTTTCCTGTGGCAAATACCACTATCCAAGCCATGATAAGCACCACTATCGTCCTTATCGCAGTTCCCAGATTAGAATTGATTCCCTCTATGCCGACCTTTCCCAGTATTGAGGTGAAGCTGGCAAAAACAGCAGACAGCACTGCATAAAACAGCCATCCATGAGAACCCCTGGCCTTATTCTGCTCTTCCTGTGATATCTCCTTTTTGGTGATCATCATATACGTTCCAATTGCTATAAGCATCACACATACCAGCCTGAGTACATTTATCTCCTCTTTAAAAAAGATAAATGCAAGTATAATGGTCAGTATTGTGCTTGATTTATCAATCGGCACCACTCTGTTTACATCGCCAAGCTGGAGTGCTTTAAAATAACAAAGCCATGAGGCTCCTGTAGCGACTCCTGAAAGCATCAGAAATATCCATGTCTTTGCTGACACAGCTGTAATCTGCCCCTGCGCTTTAACCACAAATACCATAATCCATGAAAAAATCAAAACTACAATTGTCCTGATTGCAGTTGCTACGTTTGAATCAGTTTTTTTGATACCACACTTTGCCAGTATTGATGTTATACCCGCAAAAAATGCGGATCCAAATGCATATAATACCCACATATTTTTATCGTTCTACGCTTCGGTCAACTACGTTGTCCGGAGTTCGATTCCTACGATGTCTGACATTAAAAAACGCCTCTTTAAGAGAGGCATTTTTAATGAGACATCGGGGATTCGAACCCCGGACAACTTGATTAAAAGTCAAGTGCTCTA
>OQVH01001371.1_pt1 | contig 15481 bp, 10 predicted proteins | sample 1691641 | NCBI WGS metagenome assembly OQVH01 (sample SAMN03418286, study PRJEB22391) | human gut metagenome | biome: human-gut; feature: organic feature; material: feces | host: Homo sapiens | place: Italy | collected 2013-04
CCTACCCCTGTATTTCCGCTTGTGGGTTCTATAACGGCCGAAGAAACATGGAGAGACACCGAAGGCAAAATCGATATATTCGTCGCCGGAGTAGGTACAGGAGGAACCATCAGCGGCGTAGGAACCGGACTAAAAAAACACAACCCTGCTATAAAAATCGTAGCCGTAGAACCGAAAGACTCGCCGGTTCTATCGGGAGGTAAAGCCGGATCCCATAAAATACAGGGCATCGGCGCCGGGTTCGTTCCCAAGACATTCGATGCTTCCGTGGTCGATCAAATAATCCCCGTAAGCAACGACGATGCCATTCGCACCAGTAGAGAACTGACAGCGACAGAGGGTCTATTAGTAGGTATCTCCTCCGGAGCGGCTGCTTTCGCAGCTACCCGATTGGCTCAATTACCCGAAAACAAAGGCAAAACAATCGTCGTACTTTTACCCGATACGGGAGAACGTTATCTGTCGACAGTGCTATACGATTTCGAGGGATATGCCTTGTAAAAGCCCCTATCTCCCGCTACGTTCAATCAATTCCCGAAGGCGGGTATTAAATACCCCTTCTTCCAAAAGCTGTTCTATCGACAGGTGCATGCGGTATCGCCAATAGTGACGGGAATGAGCCGGTATATTTATCCGCTCCTCCTGCGGATTTTCCCGACGTAACCGCCCGTCTATCGACAGCCAATCCTGTAACGGTAAAATAGCAAGCATCGAAGGAGAAAAGAGATTCAACTCGACTATCTTCTCGCAAATCCACGGTTCACAGAAAGAAGGAGCCTCGCCCTGTTCGCCGAGAATTTCATTGAAAAATCGTTGTGTTCGAGCTCTATCCTCTTCCCACCATACCCTTATTCCCGACATATCGTGAGTCGAGGTCGTACATACCGATCGATAAGGATAAGCCCATGTATCCCCAAATTTGCGCCAAGACTCCTTAGGCATTCGTTGTATTTCCAACGAGAGTATCTGTAAACGCTCCATCACTTCGGGAACGCAGTGCGGGATCATTCCCAAATCTTCGCCACAGACCAGCATGTCGGTCGACGATATGAGAGCAGGTAACTTCCGCAACGCCTCGTCTTTCCAAAAAACATCGTGACGATGGTAATAAAAATCGTCATACAAACGATTGAAACAAGACTTCTGATCTTCATCGAGGCTATGATAAACATGTGTATGCTGAGCCGAGATACGGGGGTGATAATACCCCGGACGATCGGGATCTTCGAGGAAAAGGACATCGTCGATAAGCCGCATCAACCCGTCTCTTATCAAAATACTCATATCGTCACTCGCCCCGGAGAAATATCCGACTATCTTACGCTGAGTATCGACCAAGACATTCAAATCCCATCGTCCATCTCCCTTATGTACCAAGAACCGCTCTTTCACTTCTCCGGTATATGCACCGAAAATCTCGTCCAAAAAATCTTCCCGAATATAAGGAACCGTTTGCCACGAAGCATCAAAACGGAATCCGTATCCCTGCAACTCTTCGGGAGAGAACGGTAACGCCGGATTAAAGTGTCCCAGCAGACCGTGAACAGCATTGAACGGAATTTCCCAAATTCTGAAAAAGCCCAAAATATGATCAATCCGGTAAGCATCGAAATACTCCGACATCTTGCGCAACCGGGCTTTCCACCACGCATATCCATCACGAGCCATGACCTCCCAATTATACGTTGGAAATCCCCAGTTCTGGCCTTCTATCGAGAAATCGTCGGGTGGCGCCCCTGCCTGACTATCCATGTGAAAGAGTTGCGGATTGACCCACGCATCGACACTGGTACGACTGATTCCTATGGGAATATCGCCTTTCAAAACCACTCCTGCCCGATGGGCATACTCCTTGACTTCGGATAATTGAACATGCAAATGATACTGAATATAATAATACAATGCGACCGATTTATACCACGGACTCCACACGGCACAATAGTCGGCAATGGCCGATTCATCGTAAAACGAATGTTCTTCCCAACAACTAAAATCGGCAGTTCCGAATCGGTCTCTCAAACTGCAAAATGCCGCATAAGGACGCAACCAAAAGCTATTATCCCGAAAAAAGGCTTTGAATCCGGCACTCGATAGCGTAGCCTCGCCCTGCTCCTCGAACAAAAGTCTCAAATATTCCACCTTCGCACGGTTCACCCGCTCGTAATCGACATCGGGCAACCGGTTCAATTCTTCTCGTAACGCATCGAAGCGGGCTTGCTCCACCTCGTCGTTCAAATACCCGACTTCGGGTAACCGAAGGTACTGAGGATGCAGAGCAAAAGTAGAGTTGGCATTATAGGGATAGGAGTCTTGCCATGTACCCGACATCGTCGTATCGTTCACCGGGAGTAACTGTATAAACGACTGCCCTGTTCTTAACGCCCAATCTACCAAATATTTCAAATCGATAAACTCCCCTATGCCGAACCCATAATCCGTACGGAGAGAAAATACCGGGATCGCCGTCCCGGCTCCCCTCCACTGCGATTCGGAACCGTTGAAACGAAGTCCCGAAACCACCACGGCCTCAGAAGGATTTTGCGGTTTCTCCCGGCAAATACGGTTCTCTCCCGTCTCCCAAGCAACAACTTCCCGTTGATGGGTACGCACGATAACGAACTTATACTCGAACGGGAATTTCAGTTGTCTCCCATCGAGGGTTATCTGCCACTCCGGAAAAGCAGAATCATTCAATAACGGGGCTTTCAAAACGTCCCAATCGCCCAATTCCGGACAGTCGCCGACCATAACGAGCCTCTCATCGGGCCTTAGTTGCGATGCGTCAACCTTAACGGTGAGCGTCCCCGGGTCTATCGTTTCTACAACAGAAGCGGCGTGTTGTCGAAAGAATATACCTTGAATGAATGCCGATGAATAAAAAGGCAAATCGGCAGGAACATCGCGCCATCGATCGACCAAACGATATTCCCAGGCATTCCTCCCCGGAGAGAAACTATGAGGACTCCCCCATTCCCGACGAATTCCCTCCCCGGACTTTACCAGATATTCATAATGGAACTTCTTTGCAGAGGCCGGAAGTTCCATTGTATATTTCCATAGGCCGTCACCTTGATAATCCATCATAACAGCCCGATTCTCTTCATTTGCACCAAGCTCATCTATGTCCCCGGAGAGAAATAAACTTTCACCCCATCGAGTATGATAATATATCTCGAATATTATTTTCATCGCTATATCCTATATTTTAATCATAAAGGTAAGAACTTTCCGACAAAACAAATGCTCTTCTTCATACCTTTTTTCTAAAAAACAAAAGCGAACCTATGATAGTTCGCTTTTGCCTTTTGGTCTATATTTGTTGCTCGAATATTATCCACATTTGGAAGTTCCGCACGACGTACAGATGAGACAGCCTTCTTGATAAATGAGCGTCTCATTTCCGCAATGAGGACAAGTCTGCCCGTTAGCCTTAGTCCCATTGGGCAGATATTTCTTCAACGCTCGCTCGACCCCGTTTTTCCAACTGTTGATAGACTGACTATCCAATTCAAGGCTCGAAACCAATTTCAATACCTGCGGAATAGGCATTCCGTACCGGAGAACCCCCGATATCAGCTTAGCATAATTCCAATATTCTGGATTGAATTTATCGGACAACCCCTCGATAGTAGTCTTGTAACCACGCTTATTGGAGAACTGGAAGTCGTACCGCTTCGTACCATCTTCATTCACAGCTTTCACAATTTTTCCCTTGACTACATTCTTCGGACAAAAAATACCGTCATCGTCATCGGCCAAACCGGTAAAGATCTCGTACGGTTTACCGTCTTTCAAACCGACAAAGGCAATCCATTTTTCTTTATTATTCTGGAAACGAACCACGTCTGCCTCCAACTCGATAGGACGGACCAATGTCTCGGCCGGTTGATTAATAGCCGCAACGGGTTTCTTCTCCTCCTTCTTGGCTGAGATGAGAACTCCCGACCGGGAACCATCGCGATAAACAGTACACCCCTTACAGCCAGAACGCCATGCCTCTACATATAGCTGACCCACCATCTCTTCGCTGACATCGGAAGGTAAATTGATCGTCACACTAATCGAGTGGTCCACCCACCTTTGAATGCGGCCTTGCATACGAACTTTCTGCAACCAGTCGATATCGTTAGCCGTAGCTTTATAATAAGGCGAACGAGCCACCAACGCATCGACTTCTTCCTGTGTATAATTCTCTTTCACTTCGATACCATTCACCTGCATCCAAGTGATGAATTTGTGATGATAAACCACGTACTCTTCAAAAGCATCTCCCGTCTCGTCGACATAGTCGATACGAACCTCTGGATCATTGGGATTCACTTTACGGCGACGGCGATAAACAGGCATAAATACTGGTTCGATTCCCGATGTAGTCTGTGTCATCAAGCTCGTTGTTCCCGTGGGTGCGATAGTCAGACAGGCAATATTCCGACGCCCGTACTTGCACATATCCCGATATAGTTCCTCGTCTTCCTTTTTCAACCGATTGATAAACGGGTTATCGACTTCCCTACCGGCATCGAAAATCGAGAAAGCCCCACGCTCTTTTGCCATCGAAACCGACGAACGATAAGCCGCAAGCGCCAACGAACGATGCACTTTCTCAGAAAAATCGGTAGCCTCTTCGGTTCCATAACGAAGTCCTAACGCGGCAATCATATCGCCCTCGGCAGTTGTACCCACACCAGTACGACGCCCTTGCAAAGTGCGTTTTTGAATCTTGTACCACAAGTTAAGCTCTGTACATTTTACCTCGTCGGTCTCTGGATCGGATTTGATTTTCTCTATGATCTTATCGATTTTCTCCATTTCGAGATCGATGATATCGTCCATCATTCGCTGAGCCAATCCTACGTGTTTACGGAACAAATCGAAATCGAAATAAGCCTCTTTCGTAAAAGGATTGACCACATAGGAGTACAAGTTTATCGCTAACAGACGGCAACTATCATAAGGACACAAGGGTATTTCTCCACAAGGATTGGTCGACACAGTTTTGAAACCTAAGTCGGCATAACAATCGGGGACAGACTCTCTGATAATGGTGTCCCAAAATAGAACTCCGGGTTCGGCCGACTTCCAAGCATTATGTACTATCTTTTTCCAAATAGCCTGCGCATCGACCTCTTTCGTTACTTTCGGATCGTCGGAATCGATAGGATATTGTTGCCGATAAGCTTTTCCGGCAATGGCAGCCTCCATAAAATCATCGTGAATCTTCACCGACACATTAGCTCCTGTCACCCGTCCTTCGACCATTTTGGCATCAATAAACGATTCCGAATCGGGATGCTTAATAGAAACCGATAACATTAAAGCTCCCCTACGACCGTCCTGAGCAACTTCACGCGTGGAATTGGAGTAACGTTCCATAAACGGAACCAAACCCGTAGAAGTCAAAGCCGAGTTTTTTACCGGAGACCCTTTGGGCCGAATATGAGACAAATCGTGACCGACTCCTCCCCGACGTTTCATTAATTGAACTTGCTCTTCGTCGATTTTTATAATCCCTCCATAGGAATCCGGTGCTCCGTCGAGACCGATTACAAAACAGTTGGACAACGACCCTACCTGATAATTGTTTCCGATACCGCTCATAGGACTTCCCTGCGGTACGATATAACGGAAACCTTTCATTAAATCGAACAGTTCCTGTGCCGAAAGAGGATTAGGATATTTTTGCTCTATACGAGCAATTTCATTAGCGATACGCCAATGCATATCGTCGGGAGTCTTTTCATAAATATTCCCATACGAATCTTTTAGAGCATACTTGTTAACCCACACACGAGCCGCCAGCTCATCGCCTTTAAAATACTCCAACGAGGCCTGATATGCTTCGTCGTAAGTATAAACAATTGGTTCCACGAGATAAAATGTTTTTCAGTTTTCGTTAATTTACTTAATTTAGACAAAGGTTTCTTGATGAAAAAGATTTACGGTGCAAGTTTATAAAAAACATTCTACATACGCAAACAATATCATTTTTAAATTTTCAATTTTCAAAAAGTTTCCCAAGTAAAACAAATAATATACTAATTATCAAAATATTATATTTTCAAGAAACTTAAAAAGTTTCCAACTTTAAAAATCAGCTGTAAAAACGAGAGCAATATAAAAAGAAACATCTCGATAAAAACAGTTTATAAATTTTCTTTTTTTACAATGAGAAGGAATAAAAAGAGTTACTAATAATTAGTAACCGAAATAAATAACTTATCAAATAAATTTTTAATTTTGCAATCGAACATCTAACCTCTAACTACCTTTATATGATCTCGTCTTTAAAAGAAAGAAGAACCATACGGAAATATCTCAATAAGGATATCGACGAGCAATTACTCAATGAGTTACTCGAAACAGCATTTCGAGCCCCCACGACGCAAAATATGCAAGTTTACAGTGTTGTCATAACCCGAGAACAGGAGAACAAAGAAAAGTTAGCTCCGGCTCATTTCAATCAACCCACTGTAACCAGCGCCCCTGTCGTATTAACTTTTTGTGCCGATTTCAACCGATTTATTAAATGGTGCGAGCAAAACCATGCAGAACCGGGATATGACAATTTCCAATCCTTCGTCACGGCAGCTATCGACGCATTGCTTGTAGCTCAACAGTTTTGTACAGTAGCCGAAATTTCAGGATTGGGTTGCTGCTATCTGGGAACTACCACATATAACGCTCCTCAGATAGCGGAAATATTGCATCTGCCCAAGTTTGTCATTCCTATTACCACTCTTACGGTGGGTTATCCCGCAGATATACCTGCGCAAATAGAACGACTTCCCATCGAAGCGATTCTTCACCACGAAGCATATCAAGACTATACCCCCGAAGCAATACATCGGCTTTATTTCGAAAAAGAGAATTTGGCAGAAAACAAGAAATATATCGAAGAGAACCATAAAGAGAATTTAGCCCAAGTTTTCACAGACGTACGTTCTCCCCGAAAAGACAATGAACTATTTTCAAAAACATTCCTTGACTTCATCGTCAAGCAGGGATTCCGTTTACCTGATTAAAGAAGAAAAATAAAAGAGCTCCGTTGATGGAGCTCTTTTATTTTTCTTCGAGTAAATTTATATTACTATCCCTGAATACGCTGCTCTATCTCTTCCAAATCGCTGCGCAATTTTTTATCGACACCTACCTGCTCCGATATAGTCTTGCAAGCATGCAAAACCGTAGCATGGTCTTTTTTCCCTAACACATCACCGATTCCTGCCAACGAAAGAGTGGTATATTTCTTTGCCAAATACATCGACATTTGGCGAGCAACGACCACTTCTCTCTTGCGAGTACGCTCCAACAATCTCGACGTTTCCAGTCCATAATATCCGCAAACAGCCTCTTTTATCGAATCTATGGTGATCTGTTTTTGAGTCATCTTTACACTGGCAGCCAACACTTGATCGGCCATGTCTATCGAAATCTCTTTCTTCAAGACACTCGAACGTACCATAAGCGATACAATGACTCCTTCCAAATCTCTCACATTATCGGTGACATTACGAGCTATATAGTCAATAACCTCTTCGGAAATAGACAATCCATCACGACGGACCTTACTCATCAAGATATCGTATCGTAATTCATAGTCAGGGCGTTCAACCTCGGCCGTCAAACCCCATTTGAAACGAGTCAGCAGGCGCGATACCATACCCACCAACTCAACCGGAGGCCTGTCGCAAGTGAGCACTAACTGCTTATTGCTCTGATGCAAATGATTGAATATATGGAAGAATGTATTCTGCGTCTGAGTCTTCCCGGCAAATTCTTGAATATCGTCCATCAACAGAACATCTATACTCTGGTAAAAGCTGATAAAATCGTTCACCCGATTATTACGAACAGCATCGGTATATTGCACTAAAAAATCATGAGCCGATAAATATAACACACGAGAAGCCGGATTATTCTCTTTAATACGCAATCCTATCGCTTGAATCAGGTGGGTTTTTCCAACCCCCGACTCACCGAATAAAAACAACGGATTAAAGGTGTTTCTCCCCGGGTTTGCAGCAATAGATTCTGCTGCCGTACGTGCCAGCATGTTACTCGCCCCTTGATAATAGCTTTCAAAAGTATAGATAGGGTTCAGGCGGGGATCGAGCTCATCGTAAACGCGTTGTTTGAAAGGGTCTAAAAGATCGGGCATCGACTGCTGCATCTTCTTTACGGCAGTCGATTTAGTAGTAGCGGTCAAATCGACGGTAGCTTCCGGCTGACGAACGATTTGTACACGATACAACAATTTCACGCTTGCCCCATATATGCGAGGCAGAACCTTTTTCAGCAAACTGAGATAATGCTCCTCAATCTGCTCAATAACGAAATGTGAAGGGACAAGCAAAGTCAACACATTATCATCAAACCCCAAAGAGACTATCGGCTTGAATAAACTATCGAAAGCCTCTTCGTTTATATTGTCTTTGATAATTGTTAAACATCGGTCCCACAACTGAACATGCTGTTCTGAACCCATTTTTATGTAAATCTTCTATCAAAAAACTTTTGTGAGTACAAAATTCAAATTATTTTTCATCAAAAACAAATTCAAAAATATTTGCTTTTTACAGTTCTAGCACAAACAATTGATTACAAGGTGTTTATAAAGCCCGACCATACAAAGCAAATTATCTGACATAGAAAATTATTATCACACTTATTTACAATATCTTACAATCTTCCACATGTTCTACGACAAAAATTGTTCCCTTTATACGAAATTTGGAAATAAACACATATAAGCGTAGCTCTGGGAAGATTACAAAAAAATTACACGGCCCCTTTTATTTATAATGATTCTAAATAATAAAAATATTTACAAAATCAAAATAGAGAAAAATGAACATAACGTTTCGGATTGAGTCTTAAATCAATCATCAAAGAATCTACGCTCCCCAAAACGCCATTCGCTTTATCGTACAGCAACCGGTCGTTCAACAATAGTCCCAGACTATTGTCGGGAGAAGTCAAACGATTGGTTATTTGCTGCAAATTATCGGAAGTTTTCTGAACCGAAATCATAGTAGATTGGAGAGGTAACGAATTCAAAGTTCCCGAGAACTGATTTACCTGCGCCGTTATTCCTTGTACATTGTCGAGAATAGCCGGCACATCGTCTTTCATCATCTGTGATAATTGCACGGACGAACGCTCCAAATTAGCGGTAATATGATCGATACGTTTTACCGAAGCAGATAAAGCAGGATCATTGACTAGCGTCTGCAATCCCGAAAGAATACTGTCGAGTTTCGGTAGCAGCAAAGCAAACTGGGGCAACAACTCTCCTTGTATGTTTTGCATTAGTCCAGACTTCACTTCCCCTTCAATAACGGCTCCATGATCATAGTATTCGCTCACATGAGGATTCAGATCGATAACAATCGATGCCGTTCCAAGCATATCGGTTTCGAGATAGACTTTACTATCGACCGGGATTTTTAATTTTTTATCGAGATTCAACAGCACCTTAATCGCGCCATTCGCATCATAATCATAAACGATTTCCTGCACGAGTCCCACTTTGTATCCATCGATAGATACCGGTGCAGACTGGGCCAAACCTGCAACATTCGGGAATTGTACATAATAATAATTAGAAGGTTTCATTACATTGATTCCCTTCAAATAGTTAATTCCCACATACAAAATCAAAATACTCGCAAGAACCGATAGTGCTATCTTAACTTCTTTTCCAAACCACTTTTTCATATTCTATTTTTTATTCAGCATCGCAATACCTTTCAATAGACCCGTTTTCCATCACGGAACTTTATGATAAAGGCATCGCGAAACAAAGATTTTACTTTTTTATATTGTTTCTGTATTTCGTTTCGGTCGGTAGATTTTCCATAGGTGTATTTATACATTCCTCCGTCTTTATAATATTCGACAGGAGAAAGCCCTTTAAATTCTTTGGAATTAGCCGGCAATTTCCGAGGCAAAGCCATGAACTGTACTTTATAATAAGTAACCCCGGATTTCTTGGCTTGTTCTGAGATTTTCACATTCGAATCACTCGTTTGAGTTTTTTTATCGGGCGATACAACTACGGAAGAAGACGGTGACTCCTCTACCCTTTTGCCGGCATTTTGCTTGCGGTCATAGTCTGATTTATATTTGACAAAAGCATTGTATATAGACTTTGCCATTTTCTCCTGACCGGATTCGGAATTCAAAAATCTCTCCTGCGTCGGATTGCAAATAAAATCGAGCTCCACTAAAACCGCAGGCATACTCGTTTTAGCGAGTACCCAAAATCCAGCCTGTCTTACCCCCCGATCCACCCGGCCGGCAGTCGAAACAAATTCACGTTGTATATCCGAAGCAAAGTTTATACTCTGCTCCATGTGTTTATACTGCATGAATTCAAAAATAATATACGACTCGGTCGAATTCGGATCGAATCCTTCATAACGAGTCGAAAAGTCATTCTCCAAATATATAACGGAATTTTCCCGTTTTGCGACTTCCAAGTTCTCCTTGCTTCTGTGTAACCCCAATGTCCAAGTAGAAGCACCGGCGACTTTCCTACGATTAGGGGACTTTTTATCCAAAGAATTGGTATGAATAGAAATAAACAAATCGCCTTGAACCTTATTAGCTATATTAGCTCGCTCCTGCAAGGTCAAATAAACATCTTTTTTACGGGTATAGACCACCTTCACACCTTGCATATTATTTTCAATCAGACGTCCCAATTTCAAGGCAACTCCCAAATTGATGTTTTTCTCTTTCGCCTTGCTGCCGAGAGAGCCGGGATCGTGCCCGCCATGACCGGCATCGATCACCACGACAAAATCTTTGGCCAACAAGACGGAAAGGCCCAAAGCAAAAGCCATAAAAACCGACAATAACCTCCGGCTGAAATATGAATGCTTCATAAATTATAATCCGTCATTTAATCCCGATAAGTAAAAAACCTATTACTCATTATATGCAAAGATAGTGTAAACCAAGAACAGAAACAAGCTTTATCGCTTATGCCCAAGCACGTCCTGTTCCTCACATATATCGCAAAGGTACGAATAAAGACCGAAAAAGCCTCGAATTAATAGATATTTATTGTCCTATACACCGTATAACAAAACAAAAATGTTCTTTATGGGTTTCTCAAAAGAAAAAAGTAAATTTGCAGAAGAGACATAAAAAGAGAGTATTATGATACAACCCGAGAAAACAAGCAAATATGCCGTCGTCGTAAGTTTACTTACCCTTTGTTTTATCGCTTGCAACGGAAAAGCATCGGAGATATCGAACCATTCAAGTAACCCGATCGTGACCATAGAACGATTCGATAAAGAACTACCTTCTTACGTCCAAGAAACAGACTCGGCCAAAATATTTCTTTTTATAGATAAATACACCCCATTTTTTCCGGTTTATTGTCGACACATACTCGGTTTGGGAGATGCTCCATCGTTCCAAAAGGGATTAAAAATGTTTTTATCCAACGAGGCTATATCCCAGTTGTATGCGGATACCGAAACAAAATTTTCCAACGATACCGTATGGATTACCGAATTACAGAACGCATTCCTAAGATACAACGAGTTGTTCGCTCCACAGAAACGTCCCCGCATTCTTACCCACATTTCGGGACTGAACCAGTCGATCGTCACAATCGATACCACTTTGCTATCGGTTTCCTTAGACTGTTATTTGGGAGAAAACTATCCCCTTTATGAACAACGCTATTATAATTACGAACGGAATTTACATGAAAGCGACCGCATTCCCATCGATGTCGTCGAAGTTTGGCTACGCACTTTATATCCCTACCAATCGCAGCGAAACGCACTATTAGATCGAATGATATACGAAGGGAAAATTCTTTATTGCTTGTCTCGGATATTTCCTCGAATAAACGAATATGTCCTATTGGGATATTCCGACAAACAAGCTCAATGGTGCAAAGAGAACGAAGCTGAAATATGGAAACAACTTATCGGTAAAAAGCACTTGTTCAATACCGAATCGATGCTTATCAACAAGTATATCGAGCCAGCCCCTTTCGTATCGGTACTTCATCAAGATGCACCGGGACGATTGGGCCGCTGGATAGGGCTTCAAATCATCAAGGCTTATGCTAACGAAAAGAAAAAAGAAGCGATCGAAATTATCGAGACGACCGACAATGGAGGGGAAATATTATCGGCTTCGAAATATAACGGTTAATTTATCGGCTTTATGAAAAGAAAATACGGATTAGTGGGCTATCCTTTGGGACATTCGTTTTCCCGCTCTTTTTTCCAACAAAAATTTGAAGACGAGCATATAAACGCCACCTATGAAAACTTTGAGATACAGGATATTTCCTGTTTGAGACAACTTATCTCGGACAACCATGAATTGTGCGGATTGAATGTGACGATTCCTCATAAAACCACAGTTATCCCCCTACTCGACGAATTGCACCCTTTGGCTCGCGAAATCGGAGCGGTCAATGTCATCAAAATTACGAGGCAAGGAGACAAGATATTTCTCAAAGGATTCAATAGCGATATCATAGGGTTCACCAATTCTATCGCTCCGTTATTGGACGACCACATGACAAAAGCGCTTATTCTCGGAACCGGTGGTGCATCAAAAGCTATTCATGCCGGGTTAAAAGCCTTGCATATCACACCGACATTCGTTTCCCGACAAAAAAGAGGAGATATACTCAGTTACGAAGACTTATCTCCCGACCTAATCGATAATCACAAAATCATTGTCAATACCACTCCGTTAGGCATGTTTCCCCACATAGACCAATCTCCGAACATACCCTACACGGCACTAAGCCCCGAACATCTTTGTTACGACGTTATTTACAATCCCGAAACGACTTTATTTCTCCAAAAAGCAGCCCGGCAGGGTTGCAAAATAAAAAACGGAATAGAAATGCTTCATTTGCAAGCACTGGCGGCATGGAAGATTTGGAACGAATAAATTGACTCTTATCATGATAGATTTCAGATTAAAAGTTTTTTGCAGCGTGGCTCACAACCTCAGCTTCACCAAAGCCTCGAAAGAGCTATATGTAAGTCAACCGGCAATCAGCAAGCACATACAAGAACTCGAAACAGAATACAGCACCCGACTGTTCGAGAGAATGGGTACTCACATAACGCTGACCCCCGACGGAGAACTGCTGTTAAGCCACGCCGAAAAAATTCTCAAACAATACAAACAGCTCGATTTCGAGATGAACTTATTGACCCAGCGTCACATCGGAGAGCTCCGTTTGGGAGCAAGCACAACGATCGCTCAGTATGTGCTTCCGCCCTATCTGGCTACATTTCAACAGAAATTCAAACAAATAAAACTCTCGTTAATCAACGGGAATTCCAGCGATATAGAAAAAGCAGTCGAAGAACATCGTATCGACTTGGGGCTCATCGAGGGTTGCAGCCGACAAATACATCTACATTACACTCCTTTTATGCAAGACGAACTAGTTTGTATAACCAGTACGCGCAGCCGATTGGCCAAACTTGAAGAAATAACGATAGAGGAACTGAAAAGAATTCCGTTGGTTATTCGAGAACAGGGATCGGGCAGTTTAGAGGTCTTTGAAAAAGCGTTGGGTACACGCCAGTTGAAATTATCCCAACTCAATATTATCATGCAATTGGGAACCACCGAAGGTATCAAACGGTTTTTATACAATACCGACAGCGTGGGGATTGTTTCCATACAAGCCGTATCATCGGAAATAGCCGACGGAAAATTGAAAGTCATCGAAATCAGCGCCTTCGATTGCGAGCGGGAATTCTGCTTCGTTCAAAATACCGGTCAAACCGGTGGTGTCGAATCGGATTTCATGCGCTATATGACCCGAAAATTTTGAACATAAGCCCCATTCAAACAATCGACTTATGAATAGCTCCTCCCTATCGGCAGCCCGCACTCCATTCATACGGTTGTTAGTACCTCTATTGGCAGGGATCCTGTACCAAGAGTTCCTATGTCTACCGATATGGGGAAACCTCATTCCCGCTTTATGCGGCTTAGTTTTATGGAGTTCATTCATAAAACGAGACAGTATTGAAGAACAATACCACAAACGAAGTATTTTCGGAGTCGGATTATTCCTGATTGTCTTTTCTATCGGAGCGATACTACATGGCACTCAAAACCGTATATCCCAACAGCCTTCCGGTTTTTATCCTATCGCGATAGCTCACGTAAACGACAAAGCCGTAGAAAAAACGAACTCTTACTACTGTCCCGTTACGATAACAGCCCTATCGGATACAAACGGGTCGATCGTGAAATATAAAGAAAAAATAGCACTCTATTTTGAAAAAGGTATTCAAGCCCGACGACTCGAATACGGTGACATCATCGGGTTTGAATTTCGACCGAAAGCAATACCGCCCAACACCAATCCTTATGCTTTCGATTTCGCCTCGTTCATGAAGCACAAAGGTATATCGAGAAGTCAATATTTGACCGGGAAACAATGGAAATATATCGGAGAAAAACCAAAATCGAATCTTCGAAAGGCTACTTCGGATCTACAAAAACATCTTTCCGACCAACTTCAATCCTGTAATTTGTCTAAAAACAGTACTCTTTTATTGAGGGCTTTGTTGTTAGGCGAACGACAGGAATTTCCACAAGACCTAAGATCGTACTTTTCAGCAGCCGGACTTTCACATGTGTTAGCCGTAAGCGGACTTCACATGGGAGTCGTAGCATCTTTGATTTACTTTTTGTTCTTTCTCCTCTCTCTTTTCAAATCTTGCAGAAAACTAAGGCCTCTATTCACTTTATTCGTTTTATGGATTTATGCTTATATAACAGGCTTGTCACCATCGGCCGTACGAGCTTGTATCATGGCATCCTTTCTTTTAACAGCCGAATTTCTCGACCGACGCAACAGTTCTCTCAATGCACTTTTCGCCGCAGCATTTTTTATGCTATCGTACGATACGAACCTCATTTTCGATGTGGGATTTCAAATGAGTTTCTCGGCAGTAACCGCTATCTTGCTATTCTACACCAAACTAAATATCGGAGGTAATTCACCCTACTTTATCGTTCGTTGGCTTAGTTCTTGCGTTGCAGTATCCATCGCCGCCCAAATCGGAGCCCTACCCATTGCCGTCTATTATTTTCACACTATTCCTCTATTATTTCTAATCGGTAATATTTTCGTACTACCTCTTTTACCCGTTGTTTTCGGACTCTCTTTTTTACTATTGTTATTCGACCCGGCCAAAGCAATGCCACTTCATGTCCTTGCTCCGCTTGTGTCAACATCAAATCTATGCAGTACTTCGTCAATCCCCCTGTTCTGTATGGAGGAAATCCCAAAGCATAATGTAATATTTTCATATTTATTTAAACCTATACTGTATTTTTTATATATTTTTCTGTTGCATTTTCTTTCGCCACAATTTTAGCCGGATTACCTAAAACAATACTATGGGACGGGACATCAAAGTTCACATACGCTCCTGGTGCAATTAAGACATCGCTCCCA
>OQVH01001373.1_pt1 | contig 15473 bp, 18 predicted proteins | sample 1691641 | NCBI WGS metagenome assembly OQVH01 (sample SAMN03418286, study PRJEB22391) | human gut metagenome | biome: human-gut; feature: organic feature; material: feces | host: Homo sapiens | place: Italy | collected 2013-04
TTACTTATAGGAACAGACCACTCTGAGGCTGCTGTGGCTCATATCTCTGAAAACGGTAAGCTGAAGCAAAATACCGCTTATTATAACAGCCGCTATAAGCAGCGTTATTTTTAATATTCTTTTCATATATATTTTAGCCATGTTCTCTCCTAAAACTGCATATATACAAAATCCGCAGGATTATAGCCCGGGCCGTAAGTACCCAATACTATTATCGCCATTATTCCGACATATATTATTATCCATCTCAATAAAAACGTTTTCTTATCCAGCATCTCTCTTATATTGGTATTCTGATGCGTTTCCTGTATTATTCCTACTATAAGCAGGAGGAACGTACATATCAAAAGCAATATATACTCGCTGCCGAACAACGGAAAGCTTTTTAGCTGTTCATACGCTCCGGAAAAGTCCTGCTCAAAAATCATGCTCTTAAACATAGCGGCTGCTCCTCGCATGTTGGGCGCCACATCAAGCACATAGCCTATATATACGAGCAAAAATGTTCTCGCTATCCTGAAAAGTCTGAACCAAAACGCCTCCTCATTTATATGAAGAAGCCTGTTAGTATTCTTATAGATCGGAGCGAGTATTGTAGACATCATCATTATTACGCCGTTCCATACGCCGTATACTACAAATTTCCATCCCGCTCCGTGCCACACTCCTACTATGAGAAATATCACAAGAGAAGCAAACGCTGAAGGTAAGACCTTTGAAACATGACTTCCAAAGCTTGTCCTTCCAAAGCCTGTATTTTTAAGTTTTTTTGATACATTAGCTGCTCCTTTTGATAATGAAATAGAATAAAACACATAATTCTTCATCCATGCGCCGAGGCTTATATGCCATCTTCTCCAGTAATCTCCAAGTGAAACGGCAAAATAAGGTCTTCTGAAATTATCTATCATATCGATGCCAAAGATCTGGGCGATACCTCTTGATATATCAATTCCGGCAGAGAAGTCTGCATAAAGCTGCAGGGCGTAAAGCAGCACCATAAACGTAACTATAGTGCCGTTATATGAATAAACGTCTTCCATAAACATGCTCAGCGTTGCCCATGCTCTGTCAGCAATCACAAGCTTTTTAAACACACCCCACAGAATGAGTTCCGAACCATGCTTAAAATTCTTAAAGCTTAATGAGTGCGGTTCATATAGCTGATGCGCAAGCTGGCTGTACGTACTGATGGGACCCTGCAGGATCTGTGGAAAGAACGATAAAAACAGCGCGAATTTGGCGAGGTTTTTTTCAGCGTTTACCGCGCCTCTGTATACGTCTATCAAATATCCTACCGCCTGGAACGTATAGAACGATATACCTAACGGCAAAATCAAATCAAGCTTAGGCAATATAACTTCTCCGGAAGCAGAGTTGAATGTCTCAGAAGCTACTCCATAGAATTTAAAGAACGCCAAGATACCGAAATTCACCAAAAGAACGACAAATACAGTCATTCGGTTTTTTCTGTTGACAGAGTCCTTAAAGCTTTTGCGTTCTTCCCTTGTCCATACTCCTTTATTCTTTTTGATTTCTTTGGAAGCCCATGAATTTTTCTTATCCATGACACGAGCCGCAAGATATATTGAATAGGTGGTTATAAGTAAGAATACAGTCAATTTTATGCTGAAAAACAAATAAAACGCATAGCTGAAAAGAAGCAGGCAGATCCATTGCTTACTTTTTGGACATGCAAAATATGATATTAACAAAATAATTGCAAATACTAAGAACTCAATAGAAAAGTATGACATCCTATACCCCGATCGTTAATAATTTTTATCTGTTGTTTTTCTATGTGAATATTATGTGAATTTCCAGTTTATAGTATACCCCCCCCCATAGCATATTGTCAACATTAAAAAATAACGACTATACCGCCGTTATTTTTTGAAAACGTCATTATTTTTTGTTGTTATTTTTCGTAAATTTCTATGGCTTTTTCAATATCTCCGTCAAATATCATCTTACCTTTTTCAAGGACTATGCCTCTTTTGCAAAAGGCTTTTGCCATGCGTGATGAATGCGTAACAAACAAAAACGTAACGTCTCCATTCTCCATTATCTGATTCACTTTTTTTATACATTTTTGTTGAAACGCTTTATCACCGACGCTCAACGCCTCGTCTACAATAAGTATTTCAGGCTCTACGTTTACGTTTATAGAAAAGCCGAGCCTCGATTTCATTCCGCTTGAATAAGTACGTACAGGCTGATCGATGTAATCACCTATTTCAGCAAACTCTACTATTTGTTCCTCGACCTCGGCAACTTGCTCGTCTGTCATTCCCATTATATTGCATTTTAGATATATATTTTCTCTGCCGGTAAATTCTCCGTCAAAGCCTGCCGTAAGCTCAAGCAATGCGCTTACACGCCCATTTATAGTTATCGTTCCCGACGTCGGAAATGTAACCTCCGTTATCATCTTCATTATAGTAGACTTTCCCGCGCCGTTCTTTCCGAACAAAGCTACGCTCTCGCCTTTCTTAACGCAAAATGACAAATCGTTTACAGCTTTATTCTCTTTATATTTTATCTTTTTTGAAAAAATACCAAGAAATCTTTGCTTATCATTTTTATATAATTTATATATCTTTGTTACGTGGTCAAACGTAATAACATTATTAGCCATCTTTATCTCCTAAAGTACATCCGCAATATCCTTATGAAGCTTCTTATATGCCCATATTGCCAAAATTATCATTACTGCAAGAACTATAAAATAATTTCTTACTTCCGTCGGAGTTTCAAAAAACCATGTTTTATCTATAAATACATGTCTATAGCCGTTGGCTATTATAGTTACAGGGTTAAACATAAGTATATTTTTGATCCACGTTTGCTCAATGCTGCTTACATTATACATAATACCCGAGACCCAAAATATCGCTGTTGTAAATGCCTTAACAAGATTTAAAAAATCCTTGCTCATCGCGGATAACATTCCTGCGAAAAGTCCCCAAAATACGAAAAAAACAAACATAAACAAAATATACAGGGGAAGCTGCAGAAAGTATTTGTCAGGCATGTACCCAAATAAAACAAAAATGCCAATCATAACAACGAGCAGTATAAAATGAACTGCAAGCTTTGATATACTCGTAAATGTCGGGATTACAGAAATAGGAAATTTCATCTTTGTTACGAGATGTTTGTTGCTTCTTATGCAGCTTGCTCCGCCTGTTATCATCTCACTCATAAAAAACCATGGAACAAAACCTGCGATCATCCATAAAAAGAACGGATAGCCGTCAACATCTCCGCCCGACCTTAATCCAAAGCTAAAAGCAAACCAAAATACAAATATGGTAACTACAGGCTTGATAAAAGCCCATGCCCAACCTAAAGCAGAACCTCTATAGGTTTTTACTAAGTCTGATTTAGCAAGCTTTACTATTTGTTTTCTGTATGTTAAATGTTCATTTATTATAGTCTTTATGGTATTCACTTAACTTCCCTTTTAATTATTAAGATATTACGTTGACAAATTATTTTACTAATTTTTTCAAAAGCTGTCAAGGCTTCGCTTACGGTCTTGCGACCGTATCGGGCTTCATTGCGCTTTCCGTATTGCTCCCCTTGCTTTCTTTATTTTTTGAATTTTATCGACGATTTTGTCTTTTCGGGAGCGACGCGCTTCATATCGTCCGCAAATATCTGGCTTATTCTTCTAAAAGACTCTATCTGTTCCGGAGTACACTCTTTAAGCAGACTTACGATTTCCTCGTGTACCCGCAGGGATTCCTCATCGTTGTCGAGAGAATAAAGCTTTCCTGAAAGTAAATATTCTGCCGAAACGCCTAAAAGCTGGCTGAGCAGATATAAATTTTTGATTGACATGCCCTTATTTCCATATTCCACGTCTGAAATAAAAGCAGGAGAAATATCCATCTTTTCAGCCAATTCTTCTCTTGTTATTTCTTTTCTTTCTCTTATTACCCTTATCCTGCGACCCATAGCAGTAATGCTCAGCTCTTTAAGTTCTTCTGACATGACATGCTCCTTGCTTTTCTTTTATTTTATCTTTATTTTACCACAGCTTGGCCGCCGTATCAAATACGTTATTTTTTCATGACGTTTCATACGCCGGCGCAAATTATTTTTTCATGACGTCAACGTAAATCGCGCTTATGTCCCTGATGCTCTCCAAATACTTTGCATCGCACTCCCTCAAAATATTCAGGATCTCTTTACAAGTCTCCGCGGCTTCGTCATCAAGGTCTGCGGCATAGACGTTGCCACCCAAAAGATAATCGGCCGTAGTTCCGAGAGCCTGACACAACAGATAAAACTTTTTGACGGAAGGACATTTCTTGCCATATTCAATGTCGGCTATAAAATTCGTGGAAACGTCAATTTTCTCTGCAAGATTTTCTCTCGTCATTTTCTTTGCTTCACGAATTTTTCTTACTCTTATTCCCATCGCTGCTTTGTCTAATTCTTTCATTTCTTTATACATATCTTATCTTGTATGATGTATTTAAGTCTAAATACATCAATGCACTCCTTTCTCTTTAATTTCTGCTTGACTTTTTATTTGCAGACTTAAATTTTGATATAATCAATACAATACTGTGGACTTTTTATTTCTTTCTATAGCTTTGACTATTTTAAGGAGTGTATTGCCACAGTTTTATCTGCAATATTTATAGTTGGATAAGTCTTTGAACTTTCATCTCTGGCAAGTTTATGAGGATAAAACTTAGTGGACTAACACAGTGATTTTTTAACAAGGAGTTGATTTTATGATTTATGTCGGCATTGATATTGCCAAACTTACTCACTATGCTGCTATTATGAATTCTGATGGTGAAGTCTTAGTTGAACCCTTTTGCTTTTTCAAATGATCTCTCAGGCTTTCAAAAACTGCTTGACTGCCTAAAGGATTTCTCACTGGACGAACTTCTCATCGGCATGGAATCTACCGCCCATTATGCAGAAAACCTCACTTTTTTCCTTTTTACAAGAGGTTTCAAGCTCTGCATTATTAATCCCATTCAAACCGCTTCTCTCAGAAAATCCAGTATTCGTAAGACCAAGACTGATTCCATTGACACCTTTCTGATAATTAAAGCTTTATCCCTTAATCATTTCAGGCTTTTTACTCAACATGACTTTGATTCTATGCAATTAAAAAGCCTTTGCCGCTTCCGCCAAAAACTGATGAAGGTAAGGACAAAGGTCAAAATTCAACTGGTTTCTTACGTGGATTTGCTTTTCCCTGAACTCCAGTTTTTCTTCAAATCCGGAATTCATATCAAAGCCTGTTATGCTCTTCTCAAAGAAGAACCTAATCCCGACAAGATTGCGTCGATGCATCTCACGCGGTTATCAAACCTGCTGAAAAAGACCTCTAAGGGTCACTTTGGTAAGCAACATGCCATTGCCCTAAAAGAGCTTGCTGCGCAATCTGTCGGTATTAAAAATGATACCTTATCTTTACAGATTTTGCAATCCATAAATCAAATTGAGCTTTTTTCTTCTCAATTAGACGAAGTCGAAAAGTTAATCAACCAAATTATGGATAATATGGACTCTGTGATTAAAACCATCCCCGGCATCGGTAGCCTTAATGGCGCTATGATTATCGGTGAAATCGGCGATGTCAGAAGGTTTGAAAAACCTTGCCAGCTTCTTGCCTATGCCGGTCTTGATCCTTCTGTTTTCCAATCAGGAAAATTTACGGCTTCCAGAACCAGAATGTCTAAGCGTGGCTCTAAAATACTTCGTTACGCTTTAATCAATGCCGCTTGGCAAACAACCTTAGTAAACCAAACCTTTAGAGATTACTACAACCTGAAAATTTCTCAGGGCCGCGGACATTACAGTGCCCTTGGCCACGTTGCTCACAAGCTTGTTCGTGTCATTCATAAAATGATGACAGACAATGTAGAATTCAATTTAGATTAGTCCTACCCTATCAACTATATTAAATTGTAGAAAGCACCTTACTTGATGCTTTATTTGTCATACACTTTTTTAGTCAAATTTTTTTAGAAAAAGTTTGAGATTTTTATTGACTATTCATAGTTGGTCTCCTCTCGTTATTTATTTGACTTCGCGGAAAGCATGTACTAAAAGCAAGCACGAATAATCATGCCTCTAATCTTAAAGTCGTATAAACTATTAATAATAAGATATGTTTTATCTATGTAAAAGGTAAATTTTCATAAAAAAACATCTTACAGGAAAGCCCATGCAAGATGTTTGAATGATCATTACTCTCACGGAGAGATTCTTCTGTATTGGCTGCCTTTTTATTTCATAAGGCTTGCCGTATAAATCAGGCTTATGTCGCGAAAGCCCTTTATCTGATCTATATCGCATTTTTTCAATATTCCGATTATTTCCCTGCAGAGTTCCGCAGCTTCTTCCTCCTCATCCGCGTCGTACTTAACACCGCCCAGAACATAATCGGCCGTAGACTCAAGCGCCTGACATAACAGATAGAGACTTTTGACTGACGGACATTTGTTCCCATATTCTATATCTGTAATGAACGTGACAGACAAGTCTACCTTTTCCGCCAATTCTTCTCTCGTAATTTTTTTTGATTCGCGAATCACCCTTATTCTTCTTCCCATAGACTTTACATCCAATTGATTCAACTCCTGCTGCATCTCATACCTCCATCTCGATTAAATCAACTTTTTAATGAGCCTCGGCTCCTTTCTTCTTAAAGTTAACCTTTTTAAGCTGAAAGTTGTATAATCTATTGGTTGTATTTTTATATCTAAAAGGCAAAAATTTTTAAATACCCTGCGTTTTTTATGCGCAGGGTATCTATCATCACTGATTTTGCACAGCTTATTCCGCCATTACAGCTGAAATCTGACTTTTAGCTTCGTCTATTGACGACTGATCCGGAACCATTACATATACGTTGTAATTAGGAATTGAATATACAGGAGTCATCTTGCTGCTACCTGTCAGGCTGCATTGTTTGATCGTCCATCCGCTCATATCTCCGAGCTGCATTTTGACAAGCGAAGTTATGTCTTTCTGCGACATGTTGGTCTGCAGATTGTTTTCCACTGAATTCAGAATTCCGGTGTAATTGGTCAGAATAGATGTGCTGCTGGTGCACTTGTTGATTATTCCCGTTATAACTGCCTGCTGGTTCTTCACTCTCTGGTTGTCTCCCGAGGCGAAGGAGTATCTCTCCCTTGAGAAAGCGAGTGCCGCTTCTCCATTGAGATTATTCGGGCCTGCTGTGAAATTATATCCTCCGGCAGAGAAACTGTAATCTGAATTTACTGTAATTCCTCCCAGGGTGTCCACCAGCTTGACTACCGTGGTAAAGTTCACCTTTATATGATAGTTGATGTCTATTCCCAGCAGATTTTCGACTGTGGCCGTTGTCTCGTCTATACCGTAAAGGCCTGAATGGGTCAGCTTGTCCATAGCGCCTTTGGTTGCCAGCTGAACGTAATAATCCCTAGGTATCGATGTCAGCAGAATGGTCTTCGTCTTAGGGTTTACGGTCATTATCATATTGACGTCGCTCCTTGAAACGTTACCGATGGAACCGGTCGTATCAAGGCCGCTTATATACACGTTAAACGGATCTTTCGTAACATTTACAGATTTGGCGCTGGTTTCGGCTTCCACCGTAATGTCTATGGTTTCAAGAATCTTTGTCGAATCTTTCGTAAATCCGTCTATTTCTTCGACTGCCATATCGTAATAAGCGCTGTTCATGAAAATAACGTCTGTATTTTCATTTATCAGAGCCTTTGCCAGCTGATCGAAGCCGCCCATGCTTTCAAAGCTTACGTCAACTTTGTCTTTCAAATCTTCCTGGGCTTCTGCGTAAGTATCATCAGAGTTCTCCATGATGCCTACGGTCTTTCCCTCTATGTCTTTCAGCTTTTCATATTCGCTTGAAGCTCTTGCTACGACATAAAAGTTGTGTGTATTTGAAGTTCCTGATATTTTCCCCAGGAAATTCAGGGTTCCGCCCATGTAATATGTTCCCAGGCTGATAATCAGGATCACGATGACAGCTGCAACTGACGCGGCCGTTTTTTTCTTCTGTTTTGCAGGCTCTCTGCCGCTTCTTGTCTTGCCGTCCTTTCTCAGAAGCGATCTGAGTATTGGAAAGCTTATCAGCGCCAGCAGCAGTATCAAAATTACAAAATAAAGCAGAGGCAGCACGTTGACCATGAATACGGATACTATAAATGCTGCGACAGCTATTATGTATATTATGGCTAAAATCCATGCGAATCTGTTCTTAGTATTCTGTTTTTTCTCTTCCTGTTTTCGTTCTGATCTCATATGATTCTTATCCTCTTTTTACGACTCATCTATCAGCAAAATCAATATTATATGTTACAGAATTTTTTAATACCCGATATAAACTGCTGAAAGCTAACAAAAGAATTATTTTCTATATTCATATGTATTCCTATTCTCCTTGCACCATCAATTTGCTGATGAATAGGTATGAGTTTTTTCAATTCATTTTTGGGGCTTACCATCATATCCGGATTTCTGTATTTTCGTTTGTTTGAAAGGTTTGTTATGTCACGGCCATATGCAAGCCGAGACAACTTATAAATCCCCAAAATACCATGACTCCAATTCTCTGCATGCTATTCGAATTAATACATCTCGCCCAAAACCTTCTGTCATTTTTCTCAAATGTTCTTTTACTGCTATACAGTCTTCATTATCTTGATCTCTTACAATTACAAATTTACAATTTAGCATATTCCATGCTTTTAGTTTTTTAGGTATAGAATTTTCTAAATCACCTTTTCCATTATGTGGAATTGTTATGAACGAAATCGTTTCCGGAAAAACTCTTGGCAATATAATATCAAGAACTTCTTTCATTGAACGTTATTCTAACAAAAAACCACTTCCACTATTTCACCTCTTCCAGCAATAATCCTTGCCGCCAAAACTGTCCCAACTGATCTCCTGCATTGTAAAGATTCCTTATGATATCATTTTCAGCTGCTTTACAAATCATAGTATATCCTTCTTTATCCTTTACTAAGCAAAATAATTCTTCTAACTCAATAGCATTAAGGAAATCACTTCACTAAAGCCACCTCTTTTGGCTAAAGCTGCACGTATATTCGATTGTAATGCGTCATGTAAAAAACCGAAAATATCAAAAAAAGTCGTTTTCCCGCTTCCGTTCCTTCCTAAAAAAATAGCTAAATTAGGAATATGATTAACTTCAATATTGCGAAAGACCCTGTAATTGCTCACCTTTATTGATTCTATCTGCATAAATAAACCCTCTTTTTAATGAAAATAACATCTTGTTAAACAATTTATATAATTATTCTATCCCATATACTTTTTTTACAAGTTTAATATCTCTTCATAAACACGTCTGCAATTTTCATGATCATTGTACGCAAAGAAATTTTCTACACGGTCGATATACAAATCTTCCATTACACAGCCGCCCTTTATATATTCAATTATTTTATCAACAACTTCGTCAACACTTTTGAACACATCTCCGAACCCATAAGTTTCATAGTCAAAATATCCTTCTTTTCCCGTATGGTTATTAAGAAAGTCTTCTTTATCAAACTGAGCGTATATAACAGGCTTTTTCAAATATGCAAAATCCATAGCTACGCTTGAATAGTCTGTAACCAGCAAAGAGCTTTCTTTAAAAACACGGTTATAGTCGGCGTTTTCCCCATGAATAACCACCGTATCGTATTTTGAGTTAAAATCAATTATCTGCCTTGAAAAAGACGGGTGCAAATAAAAGTGACACGTATAATCCGATTTCTTTAACGCAGCATTGAGTCTGTCATCATTCAGAATACTTTGATAGAATCTATAATATTCGGTATATTTAAAGCTCTCAGAGTAACCTCTGACTTTAATCTGACTGTTTTCAGACATCGGAACATGAGCCGCCACGATATGCTGTCTCCACGTAGGCATAACGGAAACCATTTTTTTACTTTCGCTTTTCAAGTTATCATATCTCGGCAGTCCCGTAAGCTTCACTTCTTTTTCGGAATAGCCGTAATCGCCGTCTACTATCGATTTAAATTCAGGTTTTGCCGAAGTTACGAATACTTTTATATTTTTTCTGCATTTATTAAGCCATTTTGAAAAGTCCTTTTGTATGATCCCATGCTGAAGAAATACATAATCAAACTTATACAAGTCTTTAACTCCGTATTCAATGTCTTTCATCAAATCAAAAAGCCAATCGTCCGCGCTTGAAGAAATCAACTTATCTGCAAGCAGAAAAAACAGCTTGTGTTTAAATGAACCAAATTTTATTACATTTCCTCTTAGCGCCTTAATTCGTTCATAATCGGGACTTTGCTCGGATATAAGAAAATACGGCTTTATCTCTCTGCTTTTCATTTTAACCGCATACGAAAAAAAAGCTTCCCCATTGTCTCCTGCAATATGAGGTCTATCTGAAATCAACCATATTTTCTTCCTGAAAAGAGCATTGCAAATCCAATATGCCTTTCTTAACTTTAATATTTCTTTCGCTTCACTTTTTGATTGTTTCTTGATTTCGTTTGTCCATCGAATTTCCGTTCTTGCAAGAGTTGAAAGTTTTTTTCGATATATATGAACAGACCCTTTTATCAGCTTTAAAATCCATTCGTCATTTGTAAAATAGCTGTTTGTCAATTCCTCGTTAAGCTTTCCGAATTTTTTATATCTGAAAACGCATTTCATCTCCTTGCCATCCGACAAGCTCTCCACTTTAATCCGATACTTTGCTCTGTCCTTTATCGGAACATTAAACTTAAATTTATAACTTGTGAAGATTTTCATGTTTTTACGCAGACCGTCTTTTCCAACAATTTCAACGTCTTTATTGTAAGCTTTATTTTCTTCTGTTTTCGCTTCGTAAACCTTGTTTTCGGATATTTCTTCAATACAAATTTTGTAATCATCCAAATAGTACGATAATGTTGTTCGTCCTTCGATTAATAGCACGTCTTCTTTTGCTTCGACAATATCTACAACAAAAGCCTCCGGCCATTTAAAATTGAAAACCAAATTGTCTCTAAAATATAATTTATTTTCTTTTCTGTATGTCTCGCTTAGGAACTCCTCAAGTGAAAGACCGTATTTTTCCATAAGCAAAAACCTCTTGTATGACATCTCCGTTTTTATTTTCATTATTTCACTGTCATCAAGCGTTTTGGCGATAGATACATAATTTTGAAATTCACTGTTATTCATATTTGCCTCATAAATTAAATTTTTTCGAAACAATCCCTGCAAGAGATATATAAAACAAACCTGTTACCCCGAACAAGCTTATCGGTTCAAGACCCTCAACAAGTCCTGCGCTGCAAAATACTATCGCAGTCATGATTGTGAAGCTATCTTCATCTCTGTAAATATGCGGAACGCTTCTTCTATGCGTACGATTTTTCTCACCCGTTTTTTTCTTTACAATTTTTTTAAACACGCAGACCATAACGTACACTTGGAATATCAATGCCGCAATCATTGTCGGCGCGCCGTAAAAATAGCCTGTCGCAATAAGCGTATTATGAGGCGCTAAAGTCACATTATCTCTTGCAGTTTCCTTTATATATTCTTCACGGCTATGCCCCAAAAGAGATATTTCACCTCCGTAGTATTCCCACAATTCTACTCTCTGGCTCAGCATAGAATTTAACCCGCCGCTGCGTATTTTGAATTTATCCGCAAACGATTGAATCGCGCTTTCGCTGTTTTCTTCGGCATACGCAACGGGAGGAGTTACTTTACTGATCATGTCGGCAGCAAATATGCCTGCCGCCAAAGCTATTGCAAGGCAAGCCATAACTAAAATTCTCCGCAGGCTTTTCTTCTCAAATATTTCGCTCTGTCTGATATAATATACAGCTGCCGCAGCAATCGCCAGCACTCCTGCTATCATGGAAGTCCGAGCTTGGCAAACTATAATCATTCCAAAACTATATGCCGCTGCAATTACATAAAATATTCTCATTTTTCGGGATACTATATACATATAAACAGCGCATACAAATATCGAAAGACAAACTATTCCCAAAGTATTCGGATTACCTGTAGCTCCCATATAAGGTCCAGGTTCTTCCTGCAGTTCCCGCGGGAAGAAAATGAAATTCACAATATAAAATATGACTCCGATGTTCACAAACGCCGTAGCCGTCATTCTGAAAAGCAAATCATAATCTCTGCGGCTGTTCCATGCTATATATAAAAGCGGCAATATGAATATATAAGCGATCAGGCAAACGCTTGCATAAGGCGCCTGAGGCTTTAAAATGCCGTTTATGGTCAAGCATATTGCAAGTATTAAGTATATTATAGTCGCAATGCTTCGCCCCTCAGTTTGCTCAACTTCCTTTTTAACACTGAATATCGCAAGCAAAAGCAATGATATCGCTATTACCGCCGCAAAGATTTCTCCGCTAAATACAAAAAATGAATCGGGTGATAGTTTAGCCTGAAATCTGTAATATAAGTACGAAAAAGCGATTATATGAAGCAAAACAGCGCATATTAAATTTTTGCGCTGTATTCCCTTCACAGGTTCTGCCAAGGTATTCAGTATTTTGATATAAAGTCTTTCAATATAACTCATCGGATCTCATTTCTAATCTCCAAAATCAAACATCGTTTTCATTATAACATAAGGATTGTACGCAATCAATACAACGTCAAAATCTCCGTTTTCAACAAGTTCTGAAACGTTTCCGTCATAATGTCTCAAATCGACCGCCGTAATTTCTTTAGCATTAATCGAAAGAAACGGCAGCATAGCACAGGAATAGCTATCTCTCAAGAGCAAAATCTTAATATCATTCGGAGCATCGTTGTTGACTATCGTATTATAAGCGTAATCATATCCTATGTACGCAGAATAAGCAGATAGAGCATAATAATCTTTTTCTGATAATTGCGACATGTCAAACATAACATCTTCAAAATTTCCTTTTCGCTTCACTTCTCCCTCTTCCCACACAGCGAAAAAATCAAAAGATGTTTCAAATTTCGGCGTTATCAGTTCAATATCATCAACGCCAGCATAATATTTGCCCGTACGTTTGCCGAGAGAACCAAGAAACCAATCCTCGTAAAGTTTTATGTTGTAATTTGACAGGTCATATAAATCGCCGTTAAATTCAATATCCAGTTCATGGCTAATAGTTTCAAACAGCTTTTCTGCCGCCCATATGGCCGCTCTGGGAGTCCAATTATGATCTGTTAAAAAAACATCGAACCCCAGTCAATACCATCTTTTTTAATTTCCTGACGAAGATCCAAATATTTTATATCCCTTTCGTCTAATGCAGAAAGCAGTTCGTCAGCATTTTCATTGCCATACTCTTTTGCCCCTTTTGGCATTTGTTCGTCGCTCTCTATCTTATAAGGAAGCTGCGCGTATATCAGCTCCGCACCCTTTGCTTTTACAGTCTCATTGAGCTTGTCCAAATTATCCGCAAAAGGAATTACGTCCTGTTTGCTCAAAGTATATGTAAGTGCCCCGTCTCTAAGCTTATATGTATCGTCAAAGCCCAAGTCTCCAATACCGGAGCTTCCTCCTTTTACATATGTCGCCCCTATTGTTTTCAAAAAAAGTCCGTTTATATTTATCCACCCGTATCTGCCGGCCATATTCTCTTGAAGCACTGTTTCTACCCGGTTCGCGCTATAATTTCCCTCAACCGGAATTTGCTTAAGCTCGTATTTTCCATTCCAAAGAGTCAAAGCTCCGCAGCCGAAAATTATCATTAAAAAAACAATTGACAAAATTTTCTTTCCCGTCATAGTTTTTTATTCCCCCGGATTTTAAAAATTAAAATATATAAACGGATTATAACTGCCCTTTACTAAATAAGACATTGATAAAACAAACAATGCCATAAGTCCTATTGCTGCCGCAGCATTAATAAATCCCATCGATTTTGAACCTGCCTTGAAAAGTTTTTTCAGTCTCGGTATGACTGGAAATGAACATATTACAGCCATCAAAAAATAAACGCCGTATTCTCTAAAGGAGAACAATGCGGCGTCTCCAAAAAACACATCGCCGTTCCAAATAAACATTTTTGCTATATATGCAAAAGCTTCGCTTAAACTATCCGCTCTGAATATTACCCAGCCGATTATAACTACTAAAGCAGTATAAACATATCTCAATATTTCTCTAACAGGTTTATTGCTGTCCTTATCAAGCCCCGTGCGCTTCTCAAAGCACTGAAACACAAAATACAGCAAACCCCACGCTATAAAAGTCCAATTTGCTCCATGCCATATACCTGTACATAACCACACCGTAAACAGATTAAAAATATGTCTGCTTTTTACGACTCTGTTTCCGCCCAGAGGGATATACAAGTAGTCTCTGAACCATACGCCGAGAGAAATATGCCACCTTCTCCAAAATTCAGTCACCGACCTTGATATATAAGGATAATTAAAATTCTCAAGGAATTTGAATCCAAACATCCTACCCAGCCCTATAGCCATATCAGAATATCCGCTGAAATCAAAATAAATTTGGAATGTATACGCAAGCGCCCCTATCCACGCCATCCCTGCGGTAAGCTCAGCTTCCGTTCCCATAAAAGTGCCTGATTCAAGCAGATCAAATGCCGCATCTGCTACAAGCGCTATATTATTTGAAATAATTACTTTTTTAGCAAGTCCTATAATAAATCGTGAAACGCCCTCCGCAAAATCATCAAAAGTTTCCTTTCTGTAGTCGATCTGGTGAGAAATAGTTTCATACCTTACGATCGGACCCGCAATAAGCTGCGGGAAAAATGAAATATAGAGTCCCACATTGAGCAAATTTTTCTGCACTTCACTTTTCCCTCTGTAAACATCCACAAGATATGACAGCGATTGAAAGATAAAAAAAGATATTCCTATAGGCAAGGCTATCGTCGGTATGCTTATGGACATTCCAAAAATTGCATTCATATTATCCACAGCAAAGTTGAGATACTTAAACACAAATATAATCGATATATTAAGTATGATTCCCGCCGTCAAAACAGCTTTTTTTACCCATACTCTCATATTCTGCTATTTTGAGTCCTATAAACCAGTTTAATATTATGGACAGCATCATGATCAGAACAAATTTCGGTTCACCCCACGCATAAAAGAGCAAGCTTGCAATACAAAGAAACATATTCTGACCTTTTCGAGTTCTGCACAGCGGAACATAATATAAAAATAATACTGCAGGTAAGAATACAAATATAAATATATTACTCGAAAAAACCATTTTCCTATTTCCCTACAAAGTTATCTTTACTTTCAATGTATCTGATGATTTTCCGTAATAATAGAAGCCGTTTACTCCATGATACGATCTTACGTAGTAATAATACGTCTTTCCGTGCTCTATATCATAGTCTGCAAAGGACGTCCTGCCCTCCGTAACCGTTTCTATTTTTTCAAAATTATTTGTATTTCCCTCCGAACGGTATACTACATAGCCGTCTGCGTTCTCCGCGCTG
>OQVH01001406.1_pt1 | contig 15195 bp, 10 predicted proteins | sample 1691641 | NCBI WGS metagenome assembly OQVH01 (sample SAMN03418286, study PRJEB22391) | human gut metagenome | biome: human-gut; feature: organic feature; material: feces | host: Homo sapiens | place: Italy | collected 2013-04
ATGCTTTAGAAATACTCCATGATTGAATCAGCACGCAGCGGGATTCTCTTCCTTTTCTTCCGGCCGGGTATCAACCGCTTAATGCATTAAATAGAAAATTGCCCCTGTGGTTTCCACGAAAAAGATGGTATAATTGATATACGAATATACGCACACGGAGGAAGTATGCATGAGTGAATTTGTGACTTTGAAAGATGTTAAGAAGATATATCAGATGGGCGAAGTTGAGATCATGGCGGCCGCAGGAATTGATTTTGAGATTAAAAAGGGAGAATTTGCAGTTGTTGTTGGTCCGAGTGGAGCCGGGAAAACCACAGTTCTCAATATTCTTGGCGGCATGGATACGGCATCTGAGGGGCAGGTGCTGGTAGATGGGCAGGATATTGCTACGTATTCAATGAAACAGCTGACTGCATATAGAAGAGACGATATCGGATTCGTGTTCCAGTTTTATAATCTGATACCGAATCTGACGGCACTGGAGAATGTGGAGCTTGCACTCCAGATATGTAAGAATCCGATGGATGCAAAAGAGGTATTGGAAGAAGTAGGACTTGGAGACCGTCTGGATAATTTTCCTGCTCAGTTATCAGGAGGAGAACAGCAGAGAGTGTCGATTGCAAGGGCACTTGCGAAGAATCCGAAATTATTACTCTGTGATGAACCAACGGGAGCGCTTGATTACAATACAGGCAAATCCATTTTGAAATTACTTCAGGATACATGCCGGAACAATGGTATGACAGTTATACTGATCACACATAACTCGGCAATAGCACCGATGGCAGACCGGGTGATCAAGATCAAGAACGGACGGGTTGATAAGATCATCGAAAATCCGCAGCCGGTTCCGGTTGAGACCATAGAATGGTAAGACAAAGAGGTGAGGATAACAGATGGCAAGAAAGATAACACGAAAGAATTTTTACATGGAGATCCGACGGAATTTTGGCCGTTTTATTTCAATTCTTTTTATTGTTGCTTTGGGTGTTGCGTTCTTTTCTGGAATCCGGGCATCGGAACCATCTATGAGAATTACGGGAGATGCGTATTTTGATGAATCGGATCTGATGGACATTAAGGCTGTCAGTACGCTTGGAATTACAAAAGAGGATGTAAGTGCGGTCGGAAACGTAAAGGGAGTGGGAAAGGCTGAAGGTGCCTACAGTGCAGATTTCCTGAATATAAAGAATAAGAAGCAATATGTACTTCATGTGATGTCAGCGATGGAGGATATGAATAAGATCACGGTAAGGGAAGGACGTATGCCGGAAAAAGCAGGGGAATGTCTGGTTGATGACCAGATGAATTATAAAATCGGCGAGACGATAAAATTAAAGTCCGGAACAGATGACAAGGTGACAGATACATTGAAGACGGACGAATTAAAAGTAGTCGGAAAAGGAAATTCCCCATACTACATTTCACTGAGCCGAGGAAGCACAACCATTGGAACCGGTACGATAAGCGGATTCGTAGTGGTTCCGGAGAAAACCTTTGATCTGGATGTGTATACGGAAATGTACGTACAGGTGGCAGGTGCAAAAGATCTGACTGCTTATACGAAGGCATATAAAGAGAAAGTAAAGACCGTCCAAAAGAGAATCGAAGCAATCACAGAAGAAAGAGGAAAGATCCGGAAGTCGGAACTTGAAGATAAGGCAAATGAAAAACTTGCGAAAGCGCAGAAAAAGCTGGATGATGGCAAAGCGGAATCGAAGCAGAAGCTTGAGGATGCCAAAAAGCAGATTACCGATGGAGAGACGCAGGTTTCGCAGGCAAAAGAAAAGATTGCGAGTGGAAAGTCGCAGATTGCAGCAGCAAAGCAGACGATAGATACAAAACAAAAAGAATTGGATCAGGCGAAAAAGACGTATCAAAATGGACTGAAAGAGCTTTCCCAGGGAAAGAAACAGTACGAACAAGGAAAAGCTGCGTATGATTCCCAGTATGCAGAAGCGCAGGCAAAGATTCAGGCAGGAGAGGAAGGCCTGGTTACATACAGAGCCGAACTGGATAAAGGCTGGGCGGGATATCAGACTCTTCTGAATACGATTGAGGCACTAAAAGCACAGGCAGCAGGCGGTTCGGGACAGAATCCGGATCAGGAGAATCCCAACCAGGATCAGGAGAATCCCAACCAGGATCAGGAATTATTACAGAAGATTCAGGTAATGGAGCTGCAGGCGCAGGAGACCAAGAAGACACTGGATGCAAAAGAACAGGATTATCAGACCCAGAAGGCCGGACTTGATGCAGCAAAGCAAAAGCTCGCAAGTGGGAAAGCCGAGCTTGACCAGGCAAAAGCGAAGCTGGACGCCAGTGAAGCAAAGCTTACCAGTGCAGCCGCAAGTATAGAATCCGGACAGAAACAATTAGATGCCGGTAAAGCAGAGTTGAAAGCACAGGAACAGACATTGCAAAATGGCGAGACAGAAATTGCTCAAAATGAAGCCAAACTTGCCGATGCGAGAAAAGAATATGAGGACGGAAAAGAGACGTCTGAGGAAGAAATCGCAAAAGGTGAGAAAAAGCTTGCTGATGCAAAAGAACAGATTAAGAAGATAAAAAATCCAAAATGGTATGTATACAATAGAAGTACACTGGTAGAATATGATGGATTTGGGGAAAATGCAAACCGTATGCGTGCAATCGGAAAAGTATTTCCTGTGATGTTCTTTTTAGTTGCAGCTCTGATCAGTCTGACCGGTATGACCCGTATGGTGGAAGAGCAGAGAATTGAGATCGGTACAATGAAAGCACTGGGATACGGTAATTTTTCTATTGCTTCCAAGTATCTGGGATACGCGTTTCTTGCAACAGCGGGAGGAAGTATTCTGGGAGTGCTGACAGGAGAAAAGATCTTGCCGTATATTATCATTTATGCATATGAGATTATGTATCCGCATATTCCGAAGATTTATGTACCATATCATATGAGTTATGCGGTGATGGCATCGGCCGCTTCGATCGTGTGTACCATGGGAGCGACACTTGCATCCTGCTATAAAGAACTGGCTGCAGAACCGGCTGTGCTGATGCGTCCGCCGGCACCAAAAAAGGGAAGAAGAGTGTTCTTGGAAAGAATTGGATTTATTTGGAAACGAATGAATTTCACATGGAAATCAACAATCCGAAACCTGATGCGTTATAAAAAACGTTTCTTTATGACGATATTCGGAATTGGCGGCTGTATGGCACTGATGCTGGTTGGATATGGGGTAAAGGATTCGGTATATGAGATCGCAGATATTCAGTACGATGAGATCCAACTGTATGACGGGCACATTTTCTACAAGGATGATGTAACAAAGACAGAGAAAGAAGAGTTGAAGGAATATCTGAAAGAAGATACGGATATTCAGACTTATATGGATGCGAGGATGCAGAGCGTGACGGCATCAAAGGGAAATAAAAAACGCAGCGTTTATCAGTGCGTACTCGGCAATCCGGATATTGTCGGAAAATATGAAGATTTCCATGACAGGAAGACGAAAGAATCATACAAACTTACAGACAATGGTGCAATTGTCAGTGAGAAGACGGCAAAACTTCTGAATGTAAAAGAAGGAGATACGATAAATCTTAAGGATGGTATGGCAAAAGGTGTCACAGTAAAAATTGCGCATATCTGTGAGAACTATATGGGACATTACATATATTTTACGCCGCAGTATTATAAGAAAGTATATGGAAAGACAGCAGAATATAACTGTATCATGTTCCGGGCAAAGGATGGATATTCAGAAGAGCAGGTGAAAAAAGCCGGAGAAAAAATCCTTGCGAAAGATCAGGTACTGACAATCTCTTATCTGCATGATATTAAGGATCAGCTGGATGATATGCTTGCCAGCCTGAATCTGGTGATCATAGTCCTGATCGTTTCGGCGGGAATGCTTGCATTCGTAGTACTTTATAATCTGAACAGTATTAACATTACAGAGCGTCAGAGAGAGCTTGCAACTTTGAAAGTGCTTGGCTTCTATGATGTTGAAGTAGCGGAATATGTATTCCGGGAAAATATCCTGCTGACGCTTATTGGAGCTTTCGTAGGTGTGATATTCGGTAAAGTCCTGCATCTGTTCGTAATTCAGACGGTGGAAGTGGATGCGGCGATGTTTGGACGAAGCATTTATCTTCCGAGTTATATCTACAGCTTTTTATTTACGATAGGATTTTCATTATTCGTAAACTGGGTAATGTATTTCAAGTTAAAGAAAATTGACATGGTAGAATCATTGAAAAGCATAGAGTAGCCGGGAAAATGGTACGGCACATATAATATTAATATAAGGATATTCGGCGAAAATATCATAAAAATATCAAAGTTTATAAATGGTTTATAAATTTCATAGAATTGTTAGCACTCTTTTTAAAAGAGTGCTAATTTTCTATTGACTTTTAAAATATGCAGTATTATCATATCTGTTAGATGAAAAATGTAACAAAAAGATGTGGGCCAGTCGGCAATACGGCATCTTTTGTCACTAATATGATAGAAATATAAAAGTAGAAATAGGAGTGATTTACAATGGCAGCAAAGAAAGGTAGTTTGTCAATCAGCAGTGAAAACATTTTTCCGATCATTAAAAAATGGGTATATTCCGATCACGATATTTTCGCACGTGAGTTGGTTTCCAATGGATGTGATGCGATCACAAAACTGAAGAAGCTGGATATGATGGGTGAATACCAGTTACCGGATGATTACAAACCGGCGATCAAAGTTGAGGTTAATCCAGAAGAAAAAACTCTGAAATTTACAGATAACGGTCTTGGGATGACAGCCGATGAAGTAGAAGAATATATTACACAGATTGCATTTTCAGGAGCTACACAGTTCCTTGAAAAATATAAAGATAAGACAACAGAAGATGATATGATCGGACATTTCGGTCTTGGATTCTATTCTGCATTTATGGTAGCAGATGAGGTGCATATCGATACACTTTCTTACAAAGAAGGCGCAAAACCGGTACACTGGGTAAGCAACGGCGGAACGGAGTATGAGATGGAAGAAGGCGACAAACAGGAAGTCGGATCTACAATGACCCTGTATCTGAATGAGGACAGCCTGGAGTTCGCTAATGAATACAGAATGAGAGAAGTTCTGGAGAAATATTGTTCATTTATGCCGGTAGAAATCTTCCTTTCCAAGGCAAATGCAGAGCCTGAATATGAGACGATCGACGAAGCAGATCTGAAAGATGATGATGAAGTAATCGAGCATATTCACGAAGATGCCAAGATGGAAGAAAAAGAGAATGAAAACGGCGAGAAAGAAATGGTAGAGACAGAACCTGCCAAAGAAAAAGTAAAGATCAAAAAACGTCCGGTTTCATTAAGTGATATCCACCCACTGTGGACAAAGCATCCGAATGAATGCAGTGATGAAGATTATCTGAACTTCTACCGCAAAGTATTCATGGATTACAAAGAGCCACTGTTCTGGATCCACCTGAATATGGATTATCCATTTAATTTAAAAGGAATTTTGTACTTCCCAAGAATCAACACAGAGTATGATTCTATTGAAGGAACAATTAAGTTATACAACAACCAGGTATTTATCGCGGACAATATTAAAGAAGTCATTCCGGAATATCTGATGGTATTAAAGGGAGTCATCGATTGTCCGGATCTGCCGCTTAACGTATCACGTAGCGCATTACAGAATGACGGATTTGTGAATAAGATCTCTGAATACATTTCCAAGAAGGTTGCAGACAAGCTTTCCGGAATGTGCAAGACAAAGAGAGAAGACTATGAGAAATACTGGGATAACATCAGTCCGTTCATCAAGTTCGGATGCCTGAAAGATGAAAAGTTCTGTGACAAGATGAAAGACGCGGTTCTGTTCAAGAATCTGGATCACAAGTATCTGACACTGAAAGACTGTATCGAGGCAAATGGTGGAACCGTAGAAGATCCGAATGCCAAGACAGAGGACAACAAAGCAGATGATCAGAACACAGAGAAGAAAGAAGAAGACAAGACGATCATCTACTATGTAACCGATGAGATCCAGCAGAGCCAGTACATCAATATGTTTAAGAAACAGGGCATGGATGCAGTAATCCTCGGCCACAATATTGATTCACCGTTTATTACACAGTTAGAGCAGCGCAATCAGAACATCAAGTTCCAGAGAATTGATGCAGATGTAACAGCAGGAGCAAAAGAAGAAGTTGCCGAAGAGGAAAAAGAAGCATTCCAGAAGACATCTGACAGCCTGGTAGAAATCTTCCGTAAAGAGCTTGGTGACGAGAAACTGGATGTTAAGATCGAAAAATTAAAAGATGAAAATATAGCTTCTATGATGACATTATCTGAAGAGAACCGCCGTATGCAGGAAATGATGAAGATGTACGGCATGAGCGGAATGGATATGGGTACAACAAGTACACTGATCCTGAATGCAAATCATCCGCTGGTTCAGTATGTAGTTGATCATAAGGGCAGCGAGAATACAAGTATTATCTGCAAACAGTTGTATGATTTGGCAATGCTGGCACATAAGCCATTGAATCCTGAAGAGATGACAGCGTTTGTAAAGAGAAGTAATGAGATTATGATGCTGCTTACGAAGTAAGTCTGGCAGAGAGTTGAAGTAAAGAAGACCATGCAGCTGTGGAAAGAGAAATCCATAGTTGCATGGTTTTTGTTTGTATTCTAGTATTCGCCTTCGATATTTTTGGATTTTAAGATGGATTTTACTTCGGTATCCCATTCTCTTTCGATGGACTTATCCATAGAAAAGGTTTTGAGGGAAGTGCCGGTGATGCATTGGAGGGTGCTTCCATCGTAGTGGAAATTGAGATAGAGTCCCTGAATGTCTTCCGGGCGGTAAGCGGTCAGGCCGTGGGCTGTCAGGAAGGCAGGAATCTGATCGTACGGGAGAGCAAGGACAATCTTGAAGTTCAGAGGAGTGCGTTTGCCACGGATGATCTGGAAGCAGAAGTCACGGATCTTTTCCCAGCGGGAGTAAGTCTCTTCCAGTTTTTCGTCGAAGAAGTCTTCTTGGAGATAACCGCTTATGGTGAATTTGTTAAATGTAGTGAATTCTCCTTCGATAAAGAGAAATGTATCAAAAGTATCCTTTAAAAGAAGATGGGACATACAATTTTTGGCTGATAACTGGTATACGTTCATAAGGAATAACCTCCGGATAAAAATAAATGTAATCTGTATTATAGCACAAAAATTGATATAAATTGACATGGGAATGAAAAAACAGTAAAATAAGTTGAATATATATTTATCAACAAAAAGAAATGTAGAAGAGAGGAATTTTTTTGGAAATAGATAATAAAAATTCTGAGGAGAAGGAAGCTAAACAGCCGGCAGAGATTCCGGAAAAAGAAAAGGATCATGTGCTTAGGACTGCAGTAATTCTGGCAACAGTGATCATTGTGCTTGGAGGAATCGTTGTAGCAGTAAGGCTTAATAATCCAAAGCAGGACACAACGAAAGGCAGGAAGATCCTGAGTGAGATGGATCGTACGGATGTCGGAAAAGTAAATAAAAAAATCCAGAAACTTGAAGAGGAAGAACGTGTGAAGGAAGAAGCAGCAGATAACAGATCCGTAAGCGAAAAGTTTGCGGATTGTCTGATCCTTGGAGATTCGATCACACAGGGCTTATATGAGTACGGAGTGCTGGATGAGGCGAATGTACAGGCAGACCGCGGAACGGAAGTTTCGGAAGTCAGCAGTAAAAAGATTGAGGAACATATAAAAAAAGCCAAAGAGATGAAGCCGGAAGTGCTGTTTCTTGCCTATGGAATGAATGATATCGAAGCACAGAATGGAAATGCGTCCGGATTTGTGAAAGCATATAAAAATGTTATAGAGGATCTGAAAGAGTCCCTGCCGGATACGAAGATTTATGTCAATTGTATTCTTCCGGCGGCACAGTCGGCGATTGAAACAAGACCTTTATTTGCCAATGTTCCAAAGTTCAATCAAAAACTGAAAAAATTATGTAAAAAAGAAAAAGTGACATTCATCGATAATACAGATCTGGTAAAACAGGAGTATTATGCCGATGATGGGATCCATATGTCACCATCTTATTATACGAAATGGACAGATCATATGGCGGAGGCAGCAGGATTATAATGAGAGAAGGAAGACTGGATATTATTAATACATGTAAGTATCTGATGGTGATCGCACTGATTGCCTATGTGGTATTGCTGGTTTCCGGAGAGGGAGATAATACCGTATCCGTAGATACGATACAAAAGAATATTGAAAAATCTGTTTCTCTGAAAGGCATGAAAAAGGGAAGTTCTCAGGACCTTAAGAAGTATTATGGTCTGAATGCCAACGATTATGCCGGAACAATGTTGTATATACCGGATGATGTCATGAGTGTAAATGAGATACTGGTAGTAAAAGTAAAAGATAAGAGCCAGGTAGAAGATGTGGAGAAGGCTGTAGAGGAGCGTTTGTCTACACAGAAGAAGAGTTTTGAGGGCTATGGTGTAAAACAGACCAGGCTTCTTCATTCTGCAATCGATGAAACCAGGGGGTATTACATATTATTAGCTGTTTCAAAAGATGCGGACCGCATAGAAGCCGCATTTAAGAATAGTATTTATTAGAAGGCAGAGGAATTAGAAAGATGTTATTTAGCAGTATTGTTTTTTTATTTACATTTTTACCGGCTGTGTTGGTGTTGTATTACCTGCTGCCGGAGAGATTCCACAATCCGGTTTTGCTGCTTGCAAGTCTGATTTTTTATGCATGGGGTGAACCGGTCTATATTTTCCTGATGCTGTTATCCATTTTGTTCAATTATTTCAGTGGACTTGATATAGCAAGAAATCTGACGGACAGAAGGATGGCAAAAAGAAGCCTTATATTCAATATTGTGGTGAACATTGCAATCCTGGGATTTTTCAAATATGAAGGCTTTGTGCTGGATTCACTGAATGCGGTGCTGCCGGTGCATATTACATATCATCCGCTGGCACTGCCGATCGGTATCTCATTTTATACATTCCAGATATTGTCTTATATTATAGATGTTTATCGGGGAAATGTTAAAGTTCAGAAGAATATCCTGAACTTTGCATTATATGTAACAATGTTTCCGCAACTTATCGCAGGACCGATCGTACAGTATGCTGATGTTGAAGAGCAGCTTGTAAACCGCGAATCATCATGGGACAAGTTCGGAGAAGGGTGCATGTATTTTATACGTGGACTTGCAAAAAAGGTATTGCTTGCGAATACTTCTGGTATGATATTTACGGAAGTAACCGGACTTGGAAAGGGCAATGTGTCGGTACTGAGTGCATGGCTTGGTGCTTTTGCCTATATGTTTCAGATTTATTTTGATTTCAGCGGTTATTCGGATATGGCAGTGGGACTTGGAAAGATGTTTGGATTTGAGTTCTGTATGAATTTTAATTATCCGTACATAGCGAAAAGTATTACTGAATTCTGGCGCAGATGGCATATTTCTCTGAGCAGCTGGTTCAGGGATTATGTATACATTCCGCTCGGGGGCAACAGAGTATCGAAGAGCCGGCATATCTTCAATCTAATGGTTGTATGGTTTCTGACCGGATTATGGCACGGAGCTGCATGGAATTTCGTGGCATGGGGATTGTATTACGGGATCATACTGATCATTGAAAAATATATCCTGTCACCGGTACTGGATAAACTCCCTTCGGTTGTACGCCATATTTACAGTATTGTGCTGGTTGTGATAGGATGGGTATTATTCTTTAGTCCTTCACTTGGAGGGGCGGCCAGATATCTGGGAATGATGTTCGGAGCAGGAGCACACGGAGTGGCAGACAGGGAAAGCCTGTATCTGCTTACAACGAATCTGGTATTGTGGATCATTCTGATCATTGGTTCTACTCCACTTACAGATGTCAGATATCAGCATATGCTGCGCCAGAAGAAGTGGAATACGACGCTTCTGAATGGAATCGTATATGCGGTACTGTTCATTTTGTGTATCGCATATCTGGTGACAGAGACATATAATCCGTTCCTGTATTTCAGATTTTAGGAGTAAAAATGAGACAGTCAAGAAAAAAATGGGAAAGAAGAAGAGAAGTGCATAGAAATAAATTAGCAGCGGTGATATTTGTCATAATGATGATCGCTTTCTGTGTTGTGAATCTGGCAACGGGTGACCGGGAATTCTCGGCGACAGAGAACCGGGCACTGGAACAGAGACCGGAACTTACAATTTCAGGAATAGAAAGCGGAAGATGGATGGAGCAGTACGAATCCTATGTATCAGATCAGTTCGCGGGAAGAGATTTCTGGGTAATGCTAAAAAGCAGGGTGGATCTGCTGGCAGGAAAGAGAAAAGCGAATGGCGTGTTCAAAGGAAAAGACCATTATCTTCTGGAGGATATTGCAAAACCGGATGAAGATCAGATGAAAGAAAATCTGTCTGCAATGAAAATGTTTCAAAAACAATATAAAGATATACCAATGTACATGATGCTGGTTCCGAATGCGGCTAATATCGAATCGGATAAACTTCCGGGATATGCAGTTACAGAGAATCAGGAGAAGCAATTTAAAGCAATTCACAGTACACTGGGATCTGTTTATACATGGGTGGATGTTAGTGATATTTTAAAAAAACACAGATCAGAAGAAATCTATTATCACACAGATCATCACTGGACAACACTTGGCGCGTATTACGGTTATCAGGCTCTTTCAAAAAGCATGAAGCTTGATACATCTAAAACCTCTGACATGAAGCCTTATGCGGTGACCAATGCATTTAACGGAACACTGGCTTCGACGAGCGGATATGAAACGGGATATGACGAACCGATATATATCTATGCACCCGACAATCTTAAGAATGCAACAGAGGCTGTAGTAAATAATGTAAATGAAAAAAAGAAGACGGCAACTCTTTATGATACTTCCAAGCTTAAAGGAAAAGACAAATATGCACTTTTTCTTGGCGGAAATTATCCGATCCTTGACATCAAGACGACGGCAGATTCGACAGACAGGCTTCTGATCATCAAGGATTCTTATGCCAATAGTCTGATTCCGTTCCTGATACCTTATTACAGGGAAATTGTGGTTGTCGATCCAAGGTATTATTATGATGATATTGAAAAGGTCATGAAGAAGGATAATATCACAAGTGTATTATTTTTATATAATGGAAATACTTTTGTAAAAGATAACAGTATCAGCGGGGTGTTACAGAATGATTAGGCTGAATAAATATTTAAGCGAAGCCGGTGTGTGCTCAAGAAGAGAGGCGGACCGGCTGATAGAATCCGGCGTTGTAACGGTGGATGGAAAAAATGCCGTACCCGGAATGAAGGTTGAAGACGGACAGGAAGTCTGTGTGGGGAAAAAACGGATAAAAAGCAAGACAAAAAAGACAGTCCTAGCGGTATATAAACCCGCTGGGATTGTTTGCACAGAAGATAAAAGGGAAAAGAAGAATATTATCAGATTCCTGAATTATCCGCTACGCGTGACCTATGCGGGAAGACTGGATAAAGATTCGGAAGGACTTCTGATCATGACCAATGATGGTGATCTGATCAATGGCATGATGCGTGCAAGATTCTCCCATGAGAAAGAATATAAGGTCACAGTTAATAAAGAAATCACACCGGAGTTCATAGAAAAAATGAGTCGCGGAGTACATATCAGAGACAGGGAGAAGAACCTGGATGCGGTGACCAGGCCGTGTAAAGTGAGAAAGAATGGAAAATACACATTTTCCATTATTCTGACGCAGGGCCTTAACAGACAGATCCGCAGGATGTGTGAGGCACTTGGCTATAAGGTGACAACACTGAAGAGAATCCGCATTATGAATGTAGAACTAGGTAATCTGAAACCGGGAGAGGTAAGAGAATTAACAGAACGGGAGTTAAAAGAATTATATGGGACAGTCAAAGAACGAGAGAATGAAAGAACTGGTCAGCCTTCTGAATAAAGCTTCCAGAGCATACTATCAGGAAGCACAGGAGATCATGAGTAATTATGAATATGACAGATTGTATGATGAACTTAAGGAGCTTGAGGATGAGCTTGGTATTACCTTGTCAAACAGTCCGACGGTAAATGTCGGATATGAAGTGGTAAGCGAACTGCCGAAAGAAAGACATGAAAGCCCGATGCTTTCTCTGGATAAGACGAAAGAAGTAGAAGAACTTAAGAACTTTGTGGGAGATCAGAAAGTTCTGATGTCATGGAAGATGGATGGTCTGACGGTTGTACTGACTTATCGTGATGGAAAGCTTTATAAGGCGGTCACCAGAGGTAACGGAGAAGTCGGAGAAGTGATCACGAACAATGCGAAAGTATTCAAAAATGTGCCGGTCCAGATTGCATATCAGGGAGAACTGATCTTAAGAGGAGAAGCAGTCATAGGATATAAGGATTTTGAAAAAATCAATCAGGAGATTGAAGATGTAGATGCCAGGTACAAGAATCCAAGAAATTTGTGCAGCGGTTCTGTCAGACAGCTGAATAACCAGATCACGGCTAAACGTAATGTAATGTTCTATGCATTTACACTGGTGCAGGCAGACGGAGTTGATTTTCAGAATTCCAGAGCCTGTCAGATGGAATGGCTGAAGTCACAGGGATTTACAACAGTGGAGTATTATATGGTGACCAGAGATACTGTTGAGGACGAAGTTGCTAAATTTTCGTCTAAGATCAGTGAAAATGATTTCCCGTCGGATGGACTTGTGTTAACATATGATGATATAGCGTATGGACGGTCGCTTGGAAGAACTGCAAAATTTCCGAGGGATTCTTTTGCGTTCAAATGGCAGGATGAGATCAGAGAGACAGTATTAAGAGAGATTGAGTGGAGTCCGTCGAGAACCGGACTGATCAATCCGGTTGCAATCTTTGATCCGGTAGAACTTGAGGGAACAACAGTAAGCCGTGCAAGTGTTCACAATATCAGTATTATGGAAGAACTGGAACTTGGGATCGGTGACAGGATTGAAGTATATAAGGCTAATATGATCATCCCGCAGATTGCAGAGAATCTGACAAGAAGCGGAGTAAAAGATATTCCGTGTAAATGTCCTGTCTGTCAGGGAGAGACAAAGATCCGGCAGGTCGGCAACGCAAAAGCATTGTACTGTATGAATCCGGAATGTCAGGCGAAGCACGTCAAATCATTTGCACTGTTTGTCAGCAGGGATGCACTTAATATAGAAGGATTATCAGAAGCAACACTGGAAAAATTCATTTCCAGAGGATATATTCATACATTTGCAGACATCTTCCATCTGGATCAATACAAAGAAAAAATTCAAAAGATGGAAGGATTCGGAGAAAAATCATATAAAAAACTGACAGAAAGTATAGAAAAGGCAAGAACGACGACCCTGCCGAGAGTCATTTATTCTCTGGGAATTGCAGGAATCGGACTTGCCAATGCAAAAGTTATTTGCAGAGAATTAAAATATGATGTAGAATCTCTTCTGAAGGTTTCGGAAGAAGAATTAAATGAGATTCAGGGAGTCGGAGAGGTTCTGGCAAAAGCGTTCGTCGGATATTTTGCAGATGCAAAACATGTGGAGAATTTCAGAAGGCTTTTAAATGAGCTGACCATTCCGGAAGAGACTGTAACAAAACAGCAGATTTTTGAAGGCGTTAATTTTGTAATTACCGGAAGCGTAAAGCATTTTGCCAATCGTGGAGAAGTAAAAGAGCTGATTGAAAGTCTGGGTGGAAAAGTGACTGGATCAGTCACATCAAAGACAAACTATCTGATCAATAATGATGTGACGAGTACGTCATCCAAGAATAAAAAAGCGAATGAGCTGGGAATACCGATTATTTCAGAAGAGACATTTCTGAAACTGGTAAATCAGGGGGAAGCATAAAAGCAGGATAAAAGTCAGAGTGAAATGCGTAAACTACGTTAAGAAGGAGAGAATAATGGCAAATCAGGATGATAACAACAATCAGGAAATTGAAAAAGTAGAAGATGTAGAGGTTGAGACAACAAAGAATACATCTGATACAGATAATAAGAAACAAAATAATGACGATGAATATGAAAAAGTCTGCTTTATCTGCAGACGTCCAGAGAGCGTTGCAGGAAAAATGATTGAACTTCCGAATCATATCTGTGTCTGCAATGACTGTATGCAGAAAAGCTTTGATGCAATGTCAAATGGCCCGATTGATTACAGTCAGCTGATGAATATTCCGGGAGTACAGGTATTTAATATGGCTGATATGGAACAGAGTATTCCAAAGCAGCAGAAGATCAAAAAGAAAAAAGAGGGCGAAGAATATAAACCATTAGTAGATATCAAGAATCTTCCGGCACCACATAAGATCAAGGCAAAACTGGATGAGTATGTGGTAGGTCAGGAATATGCAAAGAAAGTTATGTCTGTAGCTGTTTATAATCATTATAAACGTGTGGCTACTGATTCTATGGATGATATTGAGATTGAAAAGTCCAATATGCTCATGATCGGACCTACAGGTTCCGGTAAGACGTATCTGGTAAAAACACTGGCAAAGATTCTGGATGTACCGCTTGCGATCACAGATGCGACTTCACTTACGGAAGCCGGATATATCGGAGATGATATTGAGAGTGTGGTTTCCAAACTGCTTGCAGCTGCAGATAATGATGTAGAGAAGGCAGAACAGGGAATCATCTTTATCGATGAGATCGATAAGATCGCAAAGAAGAAGAATTCAAGTCAGAGAGACGTAAGCGGTGAGTCGGTACAGCAGGGAATGTTAAAACTTCTTGAAGGAAGCGATGTAGAAGTACCTGTCGGCGCAACCAGTAAAAATGCCATGGTTCCGCTTACAACCGTGAATACAAGAAATATTCTCTTCATCTGCGGCGGAGCGTTCCCGGATCTTAACGGAATCATCAAAGAGCGTCTGACCAAACAGGCAGCAATTGGTTTTGGAGCAGACTTAAGAGACAAGTATAATAACGATAAAGAGATACTGAAGAAAGTAACAACAGAAGATTTACGTGCATTTGGAATGATTCCTGAGTTCTTAGGACGTCTGCCGATCGTGTTCACTTTACAGGGGATGAGTGAAGAGATGCTGGTAGAGATTTTAAAAGAACCTAAGAATGCAATATTAAAACAGTATCAGAAACTGCTGGCATTGGATGAGGTAAAACTGGAATTCAATGACGATGCTCTTCATGCAATTGCGAAGA
>OQVH01001414.1_pt1 | contig 15126 bp, 10 predicted proteins | sample 1691641 | NCBI WGS metagenome assembly OQVH01 (sample SAMN03418286, study PRJEB22391) | human gut metagenome | biome: human-gut; feature: organic feature; material: feces | host: Homo sapiens | place: Italy | collected 2013-04
CTGTAGCATGTAATTTCTCCACACCTACAATTCTGATGACATCGGTTCCTGCGCCCCTGATATTTGCTCCCATGCTGTTTAAGAAGTTTGCCACGTCAACGACATGAGGCTCCTTAGCCGCATTCTCGATAACAGTCTTGCCATCTGCCATGGCTGCAGCCATCATAATATTGATTGTGGCACCTACAGAAACCTTATCCATATATATGTGTGTGCCCTTAAGCTCCTTTGCCCTGGCGATGACAAGGCCATGAGCTATGTCTATGTCTGCTCCCATGGAGCGGAAGCCCTTCATATGAAGGTCAATCGGCCTGCTTCCGATATCACAGCCTCCCGGAAGCGCAACCTCTGCATGCTTGTATTTTCCAAGTAATGCACCAATCAAATAATATGATGCCCTGATTCGTCTGATGAATTCATTATCGACATTTACGCCTCTGATAAATGAACCGTTTATCTTTACCTTGTGTATATCCACGCGCTCCACATGTGCGCCGATTTCTTCGATTGCCTGAAGTAAGACATTGATATCCCTTACATTTGGCAAATTATCTATTGTTACAGTCTCGTCTGTCATTATGGCAGCGGCCAAAATAGCAAGTGCAGCATTTTTGGCTCCACCAATTTCAACTTCACCGTATAAAGGATTTCCACCTTTGATTACGTACTGTTCCATATTCCACCTCTATGAATTCAGGAGTATACTTCCTCCTAATATACTATTCTCAATTTACACTATTGTTATACATCCAACTACAAATTTCATTTATGACGACGTATTTAAGCCGCCATTTGTGCCGGTGCTGCTTTTAATAAATGACGCAGCAGCTACTATTATCTAATCATATCACGATAAATAAGCACTATAATTCAAGTGCCTCCACCAGCTTCTCTACTGTCTGCTCCACATCAAGCCCCTCCTCGGAAACCTCGATGTCTGCATACTGCTCATACAATTTTGAGCGCTCTTCAAAAAGGGTTTCTAAAGTCTGCCCTTTCTTTAATACTACACCTCTACCCTTTATGTCTGCAAGTCGTTTTTCCAAAATAGCATAAGAAACCTTGAGATACACAACTCTGCCTATCTCCTTAAGATGCTCCATGGCCTCTTTTCCGTATACCACCGAACCGCCTGTAGCTATAATGGCCCTATCAGCCCTGATAGAGGCATTGACACGGTTCTCTACCTCTATAAAACCGTCCGTGCCCTTTTCCTCAATTATCTCACGCAGAAGCTTTCCCTCCTGCTCCTGTATCAGTAAATCCGCATCCAGGAAGCTGTATCCCAGCACCTTTGCAAGTATTACGCCTATGGTACTCTTTCCAACTCCCGGCATGCCTATAAGTACGATATTAGTTTTCTGTTCCATCTACTGCCTCAGTATTCTCTGTATCTGTACTATTAGTGCTTTCTGACTGCTGTGTGCTCTCTGTAGCACTTGTGTCTGCTGCCTTTTTGTCCTTCTTGGTAGTAGTAAAATAATTGTGAATCTTGATCTTGTCAAGCTGCTTCTGCTTTACAGACCATTTTTCATCATCCTGCCATCCTGAAAGGATGCCATTGTAATATTTGTCCTCTTTATTGCCCTTTACAGTCTTCCTGTTTGACTCTGTTGCTTTCTCATCGGTCTTTTTGTCGAGCCTTACGATATAGTAAGTGCTGTCTGTGGTGATGAGGTCTGAGGTCTGTCCCTCCTCAAGGGAATTGAGTGCATCTACAACGCTCTGATCAAGATTGTTTGTAGTGTATACACTGTCCTTTGTCTTGCTGTCCGATGACTCTGAGCTCTCTGTAGACTCTGTGTCATCTGATTTCTTATCTGAATCATCTGTCTTCTCCGCATCCGGATCAACGTATGTGGCGTATGTGCCTGTTGTGGCTGTAGTGCCTGCTGCCTTGGCTGCATCCTCTAAGGATGATCCTCCTGCAAGCGCCTCTACCACTGCATCTGCCTGTGCCTTTATCTGTGCTGACTGCTCATCTGTATATGTCTGATACTGGTAATTAGAGTCATATGCTCCCTTGTAATCAAGCTTCACAATGGTGTATGCAGCCATATTGGCTTCCTCATCCGTCACGCTTGAATCAGCATTTTTGATGATTGCAGCATACATCTTACTCTTTATGAGGCGAAGCTCTAAATATTCCTCGACAATCTCCTCTGTAGCACTCATCTCGTCTATCACATCATCGGAATTTGCCTTCATAAACTTCTCTGCGGCTTTTTTGATTTCCTTTTTCTCATCATCAGAAACCTCTACATCGTAATCTGACTGATGCGCCTTTAATGTGTAAAGCTCATGAGCCTCCTCGATAGCATTTTTCTTCCATGTTTCAAGCACAGTATTATTGCCTGATACTGTCTTGTCCCAGTAGCCCTCGCCCATGTACTGTATATACATGTCATCATAACCGGCCTCCTGGTACCTTATCATAAAATTAACAAGCCCAAGCTTGATATCCTCTTTATCTAATGTCGCAACTGTTGCGGTTTTATTTATTGCACATCCTGTAAAAGCTGTAACTGAGAGTGTTGCAGCTAATAACATAGCTATTACTTTTTTCGCTTTCATTGTATCTATCCTCTTTAAAATTGGTATAGTATCGCTCGTATATTATAGAGCTTTTCGGGCCTGCTGGCAAGCATTTTCTAAACTTTGTAAATTATCGTCAATTTCGCGTAAAGCATGTGGTGTTTCCTATGCTATATGCTACATGATTCCAAAATTCGGGTAACTATTCAGCCGTAATCAGTTCCTTACGCATCTGCGAAATCAGTTCCTCCACCACATCAAGCACATCCCGCTTCTTTGCCACGCTGCCATTTTTTAAATCAAATGTGAAATATGGGTTTTCTGCCATATTGAATTTGAGGGAAGATTTATACTGGGCAACAAGCATTGGTATCTTCTCCGGATTTATCCTTGCCCGTTCAAACATGGTAAGCTTTATCAGTGAGCCGGTCTGCTTTATCTCAGTGATATATACGGCATGTGCCAACGCCTTAAGCCTTGCCACGCGAAGCAGGCTGAGCACTGATTTTGGTGGTTCACCAAACCTGTCTATGAGCTCCTCGAGCATCTCATCCTTCTCTTCCTCTGTCTCTATGCCTGCAATACGCTTGTATATATCCAGCTTCTGGAATTCGTTTGCAATATAACCTGCCGGAATATAAGCATCGGTAACAATATCCACGGTCGTATCAAATTTATCACTGATATCCTCGATGCCCTTTGCCTCTTTTACAGCCTCGCTCAACATCTTGCAGTACAAATCGTAGCCCACTGCCTCCATGTGTCCGCTCTGCTCCGCACCGAGCAGATTGCCCGCACCACGGATTTCAAGGTCTCTCATGGCAATCTTAAAGCCGCTGCCAAGGTCTGAGTACTCCTTTATCGCTGCAAGACGCTTTTCTGCCACCTCTTTTAACATCTTGTTTCGCCTGTACATGAGAAATGCATACGCAGTACGGTTAGATCTGCCGACTCGTCCGCGGAGCTGATAAAGCTGTGAAAGTCCCATGTTGTCCGCATCGTGTATAATCATTGTATTGACGTTTGAGATGTCAAGTCCTGTCTCTATAATGGTCGTGGATACAAGCACATCTATTTCACCATTGATGAAACGGTACATGATGCGCTCAAGCTCCGTCTCCTTCATCTGTCCGTGCGCAAATGCAACAGTCGCATCTGGCACCAGCTCCTGCAGCTTTGCCGTTATGTCTGCTATGTCGCGCACTTTATTGTACACATAGTACACCTGTCCGTTTCTGGCAAGCTCCCTGTTTATCGCCTCTCTGACAAGCTCATCATTGTACTCCATGACATATGTCTGAATCGGTACACGGTCCATCGGCGGCTCCTCAAGCACGCTCATATCCCTTATGCCGATTAAACTCATGTGGAGTGTCCTCGGAATCGGTGTAGCGGTCAGTGTGAGCACATCGACATTGACCTTCATCTGCTTAATCTTCTCCTTGTGAGTCACTCCGAAGCGCTGCTCCTCATCGATTACCAAAAGCCCCAGATCCTTAAACTGTACATCCTTTGAGAGTATGCGGTGTGTTCCGATAATGATATCGACCTCACCCTTTTTGAGCTTTTCTATCGTCTTTTTCTGCTCTGCTGCGCTTCTGAAACGGCACATCAAATCCACATTCACCGGAAAATCCTTCATCCTCTGCGAAAACGTATCGTAAATCTGCTGTGCCAGAATGGTTGTCGGAGCAAGATATGCCACCTGCTTGCTGTCCTGCACCGCCTTGAAGGCCGCACGGATTGCAACCTCCGTCTTGCCGTAGCCCACATCACCGCAAATCAGTCTATCCATTATTTTATGGCTCTGCATATCAGTCTTTGTGGCTTCAATTGCAAGAATCTGATCCTCAGTCTCATCAAAAGGAAAAAGCTCCTCAAACTCTCTCTGCCATACCGTATCCTCGCCGAAGGCATATCCGTTTTGCTGCTCACGCTGGGCGTACAGCTTCACCAGGTCTCCTGCAATCTGCTTTACCGCACCTCTGACACGATTCTTCGTCCTGGTCCATTCCTGACCGCCAAGCTTGTTGAGCTTTGGTTTCCTGGCATCCTTTCCGGCATATTTTTGTATCATATCAAGCTGAGTGGCAAGAATATAGAGATTGGAGCCACCCTGATACTCTATCTTGATGTAGTCCTTTACCTTTTTGTCCACCTCAAGCTTTTCAATGCCGCGGTAAATACCTAGTCCGTGGTTTTCATGCACTACATAGTCCCCAACCGACAAATCGGTAAAGCTCTGTATTTTCTCACCCTCATAGGTGCGGTGACGCTTCTTTTTCTTCTGCTGCGCCCCAAAAATATCTGACTCCGTAATCACGGCAAACTTTAGGATAGGATACTCAAAGCCTCTTCTCACCTTGCCGTAGCAGACCATAATCTGCCCCTGGGAAAGCTCATGGTCGTAGTTTTCAGTATAAAAGCATGTGATTCCCTGATCTGTGATATCCTCTGAAAGCCGCTTTGCCCTTGTCCTTGAACCGGATAAAAGAATGACTCTGTAGCCGTTTTTCTTATAGCGCTTTAAGTCCTTTATCAAAAGCTCAAAGCTGTTATTGTATGGGCTGACGCTCTGACAGTGAATACCATAGCTTCCCAGCTGGTGCAGTCCGTTTGCTTTATTATCGAGCGCAGCGAGTGCGATACATGAATACTTCTCGAGCTTTGCCACTATCTCCTTCTCTGTAAAAAGACCGTTCATCTGCCCCGGAAGTATATATCCCATCGCAAGTCTCTGCTTCATGCTCTCTGAAAACTCAGTCTCTGTAAGCTTTCCCTGCTCTGTACATCTGGTCAGCTCATCGAAAAATATAAGGCTGTCCGATGGCTTAAAATAATCCAAAATCCCGACTCTCTCATCAAAAAAGTACGACAAAAAAGCATCCATGCCCGCATACATGGACAGCTCTCCCCACTCCTCGGTAAGCTCGTCTGCCATCTCACTCACTCTGTGTGCTTCCTCTGTCTTCATCTGCTTTCTAAGCTTGTCAGACACCCTCTTTGCCTCTGCCTTAAGCTTTTCAATTCCCCCGGCCTTTTCCTCATCACTAAGTACAAGCTCTGCCGCCGGATATATGCTCACCTGTTCAATATTTTCAATGGATTTCTGGCTCTCGCAGTCAAAATATCTGATGGTGTCTATCTCGTCTCCCCACAGCTCGATTCGGATAGGATTCTCCTCCGTCAGCGGAAAAACATCAAGAATACCGCCCCTGACAGAAAACTGTCCCATCGTCTGGACCTGATACTCTTTTTCATAGCCCATCCTGATAAGAGCAGCCTGAATTTCCTTCAAATCCAAAAGCTGTTCCTGCTCAAGTGTAAGCACGTTTTCCCACATCTTTTCTATCGGCGCCATCGTATTCATCAGCGCATCAAAGGTGGTCACAAGCGTCACTCTCTCCTGCTCACGGATAGCCTTCAAAGCCCTGATACGCTCCGCTGTCAGGAGATTGCCCCTGATATCCGACTGGTAAAAAAGCACATCCTTTGATGGATAATACACCACCTCTTTGTCAAAAAAACTGTACTCATCGTACAGTTCCTTCGCCTTCTGCTCTCCAAAGGTCACAATAAGCTTGTTCTTCCTGTGGCCTCCAAAGGCATATATCATCTGTGATTTTTGCGCATCTATGCATCCCGTGACAGATATAAGTCCGGACGATTTTTCTGCCGTTTTTGTCATCTCCTCAAAGCCCGCAAGGGAAAGGAGTGGCTCTGTAAATGCTTTCACTTTCAATTCTCCATTTCTGTCTGTTCAAAATCACCTTGTCGATTTCCAGCTAGTTATATATGTTCATAGCCTTATCCGTCTCGCCCTGCATCATGAGAACTGCTGCATCCATCGCATGGCCTATAGCTTCCTCTACCTTTGCCCTGTCCTCAGAACTGAAACGCCCGAGCACATGGTCAGCAAGATCCCAGCCCTGCGGCTTCTCTCCAACACCGACCTTGATACGGCTGAAGCCCTGTGTGCCGGTCATTGCAATGATGCTCTTAATCCCGTTGTGACCGCCGGCGCTGCCCTTTTTGCGGATACGGATACGCCCCGGCTCAAGCGAAATATCATCAAAAATAACAATCATTTCCTCATCCGGATCAAGCTTATAAAAATTCATCACCTCAGCAACAGACTCACCGCTTAAGTTCATGTATGTCTGTGGCTTCACAAGCAGCACCTTCATGCCCTCAATCACTCCGCTTCCACAGAGCGCCTTGTGCTTTTTGTCTGTCACACTTATATTATATTTATCCGCAAGCGCATCTATCACATCAAATCCGATATTGTGCCTTGTGTGCTCATATTTTTTGTCAGGATTTCCAAGTCCTACTATAACGTACATCGTTTATCCTTTCTCTTTCTCATATCATTTACAATTCAAAATAAAACAAATACTGCTGGATAATTCCCGCCACACCCTTGTAGCGCTCAAAATCAAAGCCGTCACTATAATATTTGTCCAAAAGCTGCTTTACATGCGTATCTATCGGAAACGCATCCACATGATGCAAACCGAAAAGGCATATGCAGTTTGCCACCTTTTTGCCAATTCCTTTGCGAGTAAGCAGGCTTTCCATCGCCTCATCATAGCTCATTTTGCGCAGATTATCAAGCCAGTCAGGATTATTAGCACCATACTCATATATTTCCTTCAGATACGGTGCCCTGTAGCCAAAGCCCATGCTCCTGTCATCAAATACCTCATCCGGTACCTCAAGAGGCTTGGGAAATGTATACAGTTCTTCCCCCTCTGCACTGCCGTCTATTTTATGTCCGCACCGCCTGCAAAGTAAATCCACACTGTTTGTGATTCGCTTTATGTTATTATTCTGGGAAATCATAAAAGTAACAATCATCTCCCACAAATCCTGCCTTAAAATGCGCACACCACTGCCATATGCATACGCCTCTTTCAGATGCGCGTCATCTCCGTCTGCTATAAGCTTTGCAATCCCCGCATAATCCGTATCCATATCCAGATAGCTTTTCCATATATTGTTCCAGTCTGCCTCATCACAGTCCAGCTCAAACTCATTCCCATCCTGCTTAATCCGAAGTGCCCTGTCAAATGCCACTACTGTGTATTCATTTTCTCCTGTATTCTTCCATCTGAAGCACTGACCACTGTCAGCAATCTGTTTTAAATCCAGATTATCTATTTTCGTCTTGTACATATCTGTTTGTCTATCCTCTTTTATTGTAGCTATACTCTAAAAAGCCGGTCTTTCTGTGGCTTATTGTACCACGGATAGACCGGTTTGTGTGAAATATATTTGGATTATTATACCAGCTCAGGTATTTTATATCCCGCCTTGCTCATCGCTTTTTCAAATTCATCAAGCGACATCTCAGCCTTCTCGGCACCTCTTTTTGCAGAATAGTCTCCCTCCTGTACTGAAAGATAAATTTCAAAAAGACGGCCCTGCTGCATTCCCTGTTGCATTCCTCTCTGCATGCCCTCCTGAATGCCGCGTTTTTTATGATCATCCCATGCCTTACACATATTTACCACCTCTTCCTTTTCATCATACTTAATGTCAGTTCCTACAAATAGATTGATAGCTGCTACTGTCTCAACGTCAACCCTTGTAAAGGTATCATCTTTTGTAATTAACTCATTCAGCTTTTCCTCATCTGACGCATTTTTCAATAACTCAAACAATGGCCTGAGCCCTGTCTCGAACTTGGAAAAGTCTGTAATTTCCAGTGGATTCAGCAAATTAATCCTGTAATCATTGATGAACGGGAGTATTCTTTCATCCATCTGTGGCATCATCTCTGCAAGGCTTCTTGGTCCATCCCACTGTGTAGTTCCAAGATACAGTGTGATTGTAATCACCGGCGTCAGCTTATCATCAAGTGTAAAGCCTGACAGAAACTCGTCCGAAGACCTGTAATCCCTATTTTTCCGGTGACGTTTCTTTGCCTCGTTGACCTGTTCTCCGTAATTCAATGCATCATAAATCATAGTTTTAACAGGCATCGCATAATGAATGTCTGTCTGCGCTTCTGCTCCAATTAAGATAACATACATTTGCCCTGTATGCTTCACGGAAACACTTTTTAGCAAATCTCTCCATTTCTGCTTAACAATCTGCTTCTTATCAATACCGAAAACTGATAACACCTCTGTGGTGTCACATTCCTTTAAATCCTCCGGTTTGATAACCTTCTCTCCGTCAAACAATACATAATTACAAATTTCACTAAACCTCGTATTGTCCGACAAATACTCCTTTGCCTTCGAGTCCTTTGTACCCAAATTAACCTCCTCTTCTTGTGTGAGCAGGAAATTTCGAAATCGAATTAAAATACTGTATGCTAATATAAAAGCCGGCAAAATCCCCACACCCCACTTTTCTCGCAATGTTTTCACATCTGACATTTCAATTTTCCTGCTATTAACTGGTAACATAAAGCATTGAAAATTTCCATGTCTTTGTCGAAAAATGCGAAGTGGTCTGCCCTCTTCAAAGTGATACGCACCGATAAAATATGCTGTGGTGTCGTATTTACAGAAATATAATGCTTTGAGTTGATTGTAACACAGAGAGGACAGTTTGTCATCAAATTTCTCTCTAAAAGACAAGGGTAAAAGACGAGGGTCTAAAATGAATATATGCTTACTTTTTATTCTCTAATCAAACCCTTATTACATAAAAACCGCGCAAGCCAATCTCCTCCGATGCACTTGCGCGATTTCGTCTGATATACACATACCAAAATTATTATTTACATTTGCTACAGCATTTGACTGTTTTATGCATTCTCAATCTCTGTCTTATACTTTTCAAGAATCATATTCTGGATATTCTCGCGTGTGGCAGAGTTAATCGGATGGGCTATATCCCTGTACTCGCCATCGTTTGCCTTGCGGCTTGGCATGGCGATGAAAAGTCCCTTTTCTCCTTCGATCACCTTGATGTCATGTACCACGAATTCATCATCGATTGTTATTGACACAACCGCCTTCATCTTTCCCTCTTTTTCTACCTTACGAATTCTGATGTCTGTAATCTGCATATTTTTGTCCCCCTGGTCTGTTTTTAAATTACATATCTTACATTTTTTTCTTTTACTATCATGACTCCATCCTCACCACAATAGCAGGTGTTTGGATTGATGGTTCCGCGGCTCTCTACGATGCAATTTTCGAGGTGCACATTGTCGCCTATGTAGACGTCATTGAGTATCACGCAGTTCTTCACTGTGGTGTTTTTGCCCACAAATACCTGCTTGAAAAGCACCGAATCCTCCACGCTTCCGTTTATGATACAGCCACTTGATACGAGGCTGTTTGAAATGTCTGAGCCCGGATTAAACTTGGCCGGTGGCAGGTCGTCCACCTTTGAGCAGATGGTCGGCTCCTCCCTGAAGAAATAGCTTCTGACGTCAGGTCTTAAGAAATCCATATTGGTCTTGAAGTATGCATCAATATCGGCGATATTGTTCCAGTATGAATTTATCTTGTAGCCATATATTTTCTTTACATTTTTGTAGCGCACGAGGATATCATTTACGAAATCGAATCTGTTTTCCTCAGCTGCCGCCTCCAAAAGCTCTATGAGCTGTCGTCTCCTGATGACATAGATACCTGTGGAAATGGTGTTGGATAAGGCCTCGATTGGCTTTTCATCAAACTCTGTGATTCTTGACTCATCATCCATGCGTACCACACCAAAACGGCTGACATCGTCGTTGTACATCATGTCCTTGCATACCACTGTAATGTCTGATTTTTTCTCGATGTGAAAATCAAGCACTCTGTTGAAATCCAGCTTGTATACACAGTCACCGCTGCTGATGATGACATATGGCTCATGGCGTCTCTTGAGAAAATCAATGTTCTGATACATCGCATCTGCCGTGCCCCTATACCAGTCACTGTTGTCCGCTGTGACTGTAGGTGTAAAGAGGAATAAGCCCCCCTGCTTTCTGCCAAAATTCCACCATTTTGATGAGCTTAAATGCTCATTCAGTGAGCGTGCATTGTACTGGGTCAGTACTGCGACAGTCTGTATATGTGAGTTTGACATGCTGCTGAGCGCAAAATCAATGCTTCTGAAGCTGCCTGCTACCGGCAGGGCCGGTACTGCTCGTTTTGCTGTCAGTTCCTTCATCCTATTATTGTTGCCGCCGGCCAAAATTATTCCTATTGCCTTCATTTTCCGTCACCTGCCTTGATAATAACTTCTCCGCCCTCAAGCACACCGTCTTTGTAATCCTCTTCGTATGTAACACCGGAGATTGCTGTATTTTTGCCTATCTTTACCCCGTCCGGTATCACAGAATCTTCTCCTATAGTGACCAGCCCAAATGAGTATATGCTCTCATTTAATACGTTCGGCTTCTCCTGTCCGAAGCCAAGTGTCACATTGTCGCCCACCTTGCAATTTTCGGCAATGATGGACTTGTCTATCGTGACATTGGAGCCTATCTCCGTGTCACACATGATGATGGAATCACGTATTACTGCGCCTCTTCCAATCTTGACGTTGGCACCTATAACAGAATGCTCCACATGACCATAGCATTCACAGCCCTCACCCATGATGCTTCGCTCCACATGACCTCCTTTGGCTATATAAAGTGGCTCGATTGCATCATTCTTTGTGTAAATCTTCCAATACTCCTCGTACAGATTAAACTCCGGAATGAGGTCCACAAGCTCCATATTGGCCTCCCAGTATGAGCCCAGTGTACCTACGTCCTTCCAGTATCCGTTGAACTCGTATGCAAACATACGTCTGTCGTTTTCAAAGCAGTATGGTATGACATGCTTGCCAAAATCACAGTTTTCCTGATCCTTTAGTGCAAGTAATGCTTCCTTTAGCACCGGCCATGAGAATATGTAAATACCCATTGATGCGAGATTGCTGCGCGGATGAACCGGCTTTTCCTCAAATGCATTGATGCGCTTATCATCATCGGCTATGACGATACCAAATCGGCTGGCCTCCTCGATAGGCACCGGCATGGTTGCTATGGTCACATCTGCATTGTTTTCCTTGTGGAAATCAAGCATCACCTCATAGTCCATCTTGTAAATGTGGTCTCCTGACAGTATCAACACATAGTCCGGGTTGTAACTGTCTATATACCTCATATTCTGGTAGATTGCATTGGCTGTACCTGTGTACCACTCGCTGTTGCCGCTCTTCTCATAAGGAGGCAGTATTGCCACTCCTCCATTATTCCTGTCGAGATCCCACGGAATACCTATTCCGATGTGGCTGTTAAGTCTGAGTGGCTGATACTGTGTAAGTACACCCACTGTATCAATGCCTGAATTGATGCAGTTGCTAAGCGGAAAATCTATGATTCTGTACTTTCCACCAAACGAAACTGCCGGTTTTGCTACGTCCGCTGTCAGAACACCAAGTCTGCTGCCTTGACCGCCTGCTAAAAGCATGGCTATCATTTCTTTCTTAATCACGTTATCACTCCTCGTCTGTCCTAATTTTTGTTGTGCCCATCCGGTCCCCACCACTTGTTTCTGTAATAACCGTATCTGTAATGCTTCCATAATAAATCACAATTGTTTCCATATAAATTATAGTTGCTGCTGCATAAATTGCAGTTACTGCCATATACTTTAACCCCATAAAATTCATATGGTCCGGATGAATTATTTTTATAAAAAAATTATACCACAGCCGCATTACCACTTCAACATTTTTCACAAAATCAAATAATATTTTTCTTTTTTTTCGACATTTTGCACAAGTGCCATTTATCGTATATCTGTTTAACCTGCTATGGTTCTTATCATTTGAAAGTCATGCCTGCTTTCACCTTATTTTTCCTTTGCAAATACTATATTTAGTTGTATAATTAATATAAAGTAACTATTCAGAACAAGAAAATCTGTTGCTTACATGCAATCATGACGCATCGGCTTTTTGTTCTCAGCGATTCTTAATAGTTACAATATAAATTATAATAAATCAGGCAGGTAAAATTAATGTATAAAATAGATTTCAGCAAACCAATACACATCCATTTCATAGGCATCGGCGGTATCAGCATGAGCGGTCTCGCAGAGATTCTGCATGAGGAGGGCTTTACAATTTCCGGCTCCGATTCAAAGGAATCAGACCTCACAAAAACTCTTGCTGCCAAGGGCATAAAAGTCATATATGGCCAGAGCGCAGACAATATCACATCCGGTATCGACCTGGTGGTTTACACTGCAGCTATCCACGAAAGCAATCCTGAGTTTGCCGCAGCAAAGGCAGCCGGTATTCCAATGCTTACAAGAGCCGAGCTTCTCGGACAGATTATGGACAATTACGATTATTCTATCGCTGTAGCCGGCACACACGGCAAGACTACCACCACATCCATGATCAGCGAGATTCTTCTCGCCGCCCAGACAGATCCTACCATTTCCGTAGGTGGTATTTTGTCATCTATCCACGGCAATCTGCGTGTGGGCGATTCAGAGTACTTCATCTCTGAGGCGTGTGAGTACACAAACAGCTTTTTGAATTTCAGACCACGCTACAGCATTATTTTAAATATTGAGGCTGAGCATCTGGATTTCTTCAAGGATATCAACGACATCAGACATTCCTTCCACGAGTATGCATCAAACACTCTCGCAGGCGGCGCTACCATCATCAATGGTGAGATTGACCGCTATGAGGAGATTGTCGCAGGGCTTCCTCAGAAGATTATCACCTATGGCTTTGATTCAAAATATGATTTCTATCCGGAAAATATAACCTATGACGATAAAGCTTGTGCATCTTTTACAGCTATGAGACAGGGTAGTCCACTTTTCGACGTAAAACTCTCTGTTCCGGGCGCTCACAATGTAAGCAATGCGCTCGCAGCCATAGCTTTATCCACCACACTCGGTCTTAATGAGGAGTCTATCCTCACAGGCCTTGACAAATTTGGCGGTGCTGACAGACGTTTCCAGTACAAAGGCAAAGTCGGTGAAGTCACCATCATCGATGACTATGCACATCATCCGACCGAGATCGAGGCTACACTTCATGCAGCACAAAAATATCCACATGACAGGCTTGTCCTTTGTTTCCAGCCACACACCTATTCCAGAACCAAGGCATTCTTAAATGATTTTGCCGATGTTCTTTCAATGGCAGATGTTGTGGTGCTTGCTGATATCTATGCTGCGCGTGAGCAGAACACATATGGTATCTCATCTAAGGATATCCTGGATTTATTGCTCGAAAAAGGTGTGAATGCGCACTATTTCCCATCATTTGAGGAAATCGAGAAATTTTTATCAGAAAATTGTGTAAACGGTGACCTGTTGATAACAATGGGTGCCGGAAATGTAGTAGAAATCGGCGAAGACCTGCTTAAGAAATAAGTTATCCACGTTATCCACATACAAAATGTTAACAACTCTCATTTTGTGTGTGGATTTTTTAAATAATTTTCAACAGCTTATATACCCTGTGATACATTGATTTTTCAATTATTTTACACAGTTATCCACGTTATCCACATTTTTTTGTGGACTCGGAAAGCCCGAGTTTACAAGGCTTGTAGCACTTTTACCATCTTCACACGGTTAAAATATTGTGCTATAATTGCTCACAGGTTAAGCGAAAGAGAGTTTTTTATATGACAGCGATAAACATTAGCAGTGACATAGCAACATCATTCACTACTGTGTCAGATATTTTTATAGATCAATACATGCCAAAGGCAAACGGTGAGTTTGTCAAGGTATACCTTTATCTGCTCCGTGCAACAGGCTCCGGGGCAGGCATAGCAACTATTTCAGAGATTGCCGATCATTTCAGCAATACTGAAGCCGACATCATACGTGCCCTCAATTACTGGTCCTCTGAGGGCATTTTGCAGGTGCAAACCGGCGCTGATGGTCAGATTATTGGAATCAACCTCTGCAGTCTTTCTGTATCCGGTATGCAGGCTGCTCAGAGTAATATACAAAGCGCTGTGGCTGATAATGCCGCGCAGAATAATTTGCAAAACAGCGTAGTTAATAATGCTGCACAGAATAATTTGCAAAACAGCGTGGTTAATAATGCTGCACAGAATATTTCTACCGCGAATATTCGGATGCAGGATTCTGTTGTTGAAAAGCTTAAGAGCCAGACTACTGACAAGCCTGCTTCTTCACAGAAGGAATACACACTTGATGAGATTAAGGAGTTTAGAAAGAATCCTGACATTTCAGAGCTTTTCTTTATTATAGAGACATATCTGAAGCATACGCTCTCATCCACAGACACCAATATGGTGCTCTACTGGCTGGACGAGCTCCATTTTTCTACCGACCTGGTGGAATATCTCGTGGAGTACTGCATTACCAAGGGCCATTCAAGCCTTCGTTACATGAACAAGGTCGCTCTCGGCTGGGCCGATGCCGGCATAAAGACCGTAGACCAGGCAAAGGACGATGCAGCCGCTCACTCACAGATTTACTATTCTGTAATGAAGGCTCTAGGCATCACAGGCCGCAATCTGGTTGACTCTGAGGTGTCACTCATCAACAAATGGGTCGGCGAATACGGTTTCGATATAGAGCTTGTAAAAGCCGCCTGCAGTAAAACCCAAACTCCCGGGGACTAGCTCTTAATCCT
>OQVH01001416.1_pt1 | contig 15109 bp, 11 predicted proteins | sample 1691641 | NCBI WGS metagenome assembly OQVH01 (sample SAMN03418286, study PRJEB22391) | human gut metagenome | biome: human-gut; feature: organic feature; material: feces | host: Homo sapiens | place: Italy | collected 2013-04
TTTATCATCAGACAGGATGAAAATATAATTGAATATGCGGATATGGCGGAATTGGCAGACGCGCTGGTTTTAGGTACCAGTGGGCAACCGTGCAGGTTCAAGTCCTGTTATCCGCAGTAATTAAGAGGCTTTCTATAAATCTGATTTATAGAAAGTCTTTTAATTTTTAGAATTATATTCACAGAAAAATGCCACATATGCATAATGATATGTGGCATTTTGACTCTATCGAATTTCTTAAATGATGTTACAGTTTCTCCCCTTCATTCACTTCCTCAATAAACACCTTCCCTTCCGCCTGCTGTTCCGTAAAATGAAATCGCAGTACAGCCTGAGGCCAGTTGAGTGTGATGATGGCTTTTTTGTCCCGTGTCTTTCCTGCGGCCTGGATCTGATCTACAAGGTCTGCGAGGACTTCGCGGGTGAGATATCCGCCTCGCCAGTGGAAGGTGAATTCGCGGCCTTTTTTTGCGGCCTGGAGGGCACGTTTGTATACGTCTTCCAATTTGGTGAAGGACAGTTTTTTCTCGCGGTAATAAAAGTGGTTTCCATCCGGGCAGGGAGGTGCCGGAGCGATCAGTGGTTCATGGTCACGGAAGATGTTTTTGTCATCCAGATTAAAATAATCGTAACGGATACTGGTTGAGCCGTCTTCGTTTTTGCCCAGAGTATTATCGAAAGTGGTATCCAGATGATAGTACTGTCCGTTGATCCGGACGATGTTCCAAGTATGACGGTATTTGATCCCTTTTTCCGGATTGTTCCCGCAGATGGCGATAATACACCATACACCAAGGGCATCACAGAGGACCTTTACGGATTTGGCGATTCCCTCGCAGACACCGACACCATGGCCCAGAGGCCCGATGATCTCGTGGGAATATGGCTTTTTCAGCTTGTCGTAGCGGATATTTTCACAGATGAAGTCATGGACATATTTTTCCTTATCCCACTCGGAAAACTTCATGGCGGTGCGCACAAGCTTGTCTACGCGGGCTCCCAGGGCTTTCTGATGCTCCCGGATTTTATTTTTGTCGAAGATATATTCAGGGATCAGTATCAGATTTGGAGAGTCCTTGTAATAACGGTATTTAAACCCTACAGCCCAGAAAATCTCCGGGTGATCCAGACGAAGCTGGAAAAATACATCATAGAGCCAGTTTCCATCGGTGGTTGGTACCTGCGGGATCAGGAACTCGTCGGAAAGCTCCATAAGCCCGTGAAGCATTGCACGGTACACGTTTTGTTTATCTTTCGGCATTCTGCCGTAGTAATATTCTTCAGTTTGTTTCATATATAAAAATACGGAGACTCCTTTCCGGAAAAATAGATTTCAATCAAAGATTATAGCATAAAAAAACATGCAGGACTATCAGAAAAGATACACCCTGCATGTTTTTGGTATTGAATATTTTAGATCGAAAATAACTGTGAGCCTGGATTAGCCGTTATACAGCTGATAATACCGGCCCTTCTGTGCAAGCAGCTCCTCGTGGGAACCACGCTCGATGATGTGTCCCTGCTCCAGGACCATGATGCAGTCACTGTTGCGTACTGTGGAAAGTCTGTGGGCGATCACAAAGGTCGTCCTGCCTTCCATCAGCTTATCCATACCATCCTGTACCAGCTTCTCTGTACGGGTATCAATAGAACTGGTAGCCTCATCCAGGATCAGTACCGGCGGATCTGCTACTGCCGCCCCTTTAAGGCGTTCTATGGGTATCGTACTTCAGGATACCAATTTGTTTACGGCTACGGTTATGGAAAATATTCGTTATGGTTAACTCATCATGAGAGCCTCTCTCAATAACACGTCCCTGCTCCAGAACCATAATGCAGTCGCTGTTTCTGACAGTAGAAAGTCTGTGTGCGATAACAAATGTAGTACGGCCATGCATGAGCTTATCCATGCCGTCCTGAACAATACGCTCGGTACGTGTATCAATTGAGCTTGTAGCCTCATCGAGGATGAGCACAGGCGGATCGGCGATAGCGGCACGCGCAATGGCTAGAAGCTGGCGCTGGCCCTGGCTTAGGTTTGCACCGTCACCTGTCAGTACGGTATTGTAGCCGTCAGGAAGCTGGCGGATAAAAGTATCGGCGTTTGCCAGGCGGGCAGCTGCGTATACTTCATCATCTGTGGCATCAAGCTTGCCGTAGCGGATGTTTTCCATGACAGTAGCTGTGAAAAGGTGGGTATCCTGCAAAACAATGCCGAGAGAGTGGCGCAGATCAGCCTTTTTAATCTTGTTTATATTGATGCCGTCATATCTTATCTTGCCGTCTGCTATATCGTAGAAGCGGTTGATAAGGTTAGTGATGGTAGTCTTTCCAGCTCCGGTGGTGCCGACAAAGGCAATCTTCTGACCGGGTGTTGCAAAAAGATCCACATCGTGCAGTACAATTTTCTCAGGCACATATCCGAAATCCACATCGTCAAATACTACATCGCCCTCAAGCTTTTTGTAGTCCACAGAGCCGTCAGCCTGATGAGTATGCTTCCATGCCCATAAGCCGGTGTGCTCAGGTGTTTCAGTGAGTTTTCCGTTTTCTTCCTTAGCATTTACCAGTGTGACATAGCCCTCGTCAGTCTCAGGCGCTTCATCGAGCAGTGAGAAGATACGGTCACATCCGGCAAGCGCCATGATGATACTGTTGAACTGCTGGCTGACCTGCGAGATAGGCATGTTAAAGCTCTTGTTAAAGGTCAGAAAGCTCGCAAGCTTACCAAGGGTCAGACCGCCAAAGCCTGAAAGAGCCATAACACCGCCGGCAAGAGCGCAGAGCACGTAGCTTAGATTTCCAATCTGTGCGTTTACAGGACCGAGCATGTTGGAGTACATGTTGGCATTGTAGGCGCTTTCAAAGAGTTCATCATTTATTTTGTCGAAGGCTTCAATATTTTCCTGCTCGTGGGTAAATACCTTGACTACCTTCTGGCCGTTGAGCATTTCCTCGATGAAGCCGTTAACCTTGCCGAGGTCGCGCTGCTGTGCAAGGAAATAGCGGCTGGAGAAGCCTGCAAATTTCTTTGTCACGACTGTTGTTACGATTACCATCACGATAGTTAGTATGGTGAGCGGAATATTTAATATGACCATTGAAACAAAAACGCTCACAACAGTGATAGCACTGTTAAGTATCTGCGGAAGACTCTGGCTGATGAGCTGGCGGAGTGTATCGATATCGTTTGTATAAATTGACATGATATCGCCGTGCGCATGTGAGTCAAAGTATCGGATTGGCAGATCCTGCATATGGGAAAAGAGCTCAACACGCAGGTTCTTAATGGTGCCCTGTGATACGTAGATCATTATTTTGCTGTATGCAAACGTACTAATGACGCCGATACCGTAGAATACGGCGACCCTTCCCATTGCTGCAAGGAGTGGTCCGTAGTCGGGATTTCCTGTCTTAAGCAGTGGTACTATATAGTCATCAATCAAATTTTTGGTAAACATGGTTCCCTGCACATTTGCAAGTACACTGACAAAGATACATATCACAACAATTATGCAGGCAGGTAAATATTTCTTGAAAATAAATCCCATGAGGCGCGCAAAAAGCTTACCGGGATTTTTAATTTTGGGTTTTGGACCTCGTGGTCCTCTTGGTCCTGGCATCAGGCAGCACCTCCTTCATCAAAGTCTCCTCCGCCGTTTGTCTGGGAATCGTAAACATCGCGGTAGATTTCATTATTTTTAAGCAGATTTTCGTGAGTGTCAAAGCCGTCCACTTTTCCGTCATTCATCACGATGATACGGTCAGCATCCATGACTGATGAGATACGCTGTGCGATGATGAGCTTAGTGGTTCCCGGTATTGTTTTTGCGAGGGCAGCACGGATTTTTGAATCTGTTGCTGTATCTACAGCCGAGGTGCTGTCATCGAGTATGAGTATCCTTGGCTTTTTAAGCAGAGCCCTTGCGATACACAGACGCTGCTTCTGGCCACCGGATACGTTGGTTCCGCCCTGTTCTATGTAGGTGTTGTACTTGTCAGGGAAGGACTCGATAAAGTCATCGGCGCATGCCATTTTGCAGGCCTCAATACACTCATCTGTGGTAGCGTTTTTGTCACCCCAGCGCAGATTTTCGAGTATGGTGCCCGAGAAAAGCACGTTCTGCTGGAGCACGACAGCTACCTTGTTTCTGAGAGTGTCCATGTCGTACTCACGCACATCGTGGCCTCCGACGATTACAGAGCCGGTGTCTGTGTCGTAGAGACGGCTTATCAGGTTTACAAGGGAAGATTTCGAGCTTCCGGTTCCTCCTATGATGCCGATGGTCTCACCAGATTTTATGTCTAGATTTATATCTGACAGAACCGGAGTTTCAGCGGTGTCTGAATATCTGAAGGTTACATGCTTAAAGCTTATGCTTCCGTCAGGTACATCGTAAAGCGGCTCCTTAGGATTGTGCAGTGTGCTCTGTTCATTTAATACCTCGCTGATTCGTCTTGCGGATGCGAGTGAGAGTGAAATCATTACAAACACCATCGAGAGCATCATGAGGTTCATCAGAATATTCATGCAATAGGTGAGAAGAGCCATCAGATCACCTGTAGTGAGAGTGCTGCTTACCACCATATGAGCTCCGAGCCAGCTTATTAACAGGATGCAGGCATACACTGTAAACTGCATGAGCGGAGAGTTGTATACCACAAGGCTTTCTGCCTTCACAAATACGTCGTAGATATTCTGTGCTGCCTTTGAAAAACGTTTCTTCTCATAATCCTCACGGACGTATGCCTTTACAACGCGGATAGCGGATACGTTTTCCTGTACGCTTTCATTCAGGTCATCATAGCGCTTGAAGGCTCTGTCGAAGTATTTCATGGCCGCCTTGCTGATGAAAAGCAGTAAAGCTCCAAGCAAAATGACAGCGATTAAATATATTGTCGCAAGGCGAGGGCTGATGAAAAATGACATAGCCATCGCACATATTATGGATGCAGGGGCTCTCATAGCCATGCGAAGCAGCATCATGTAAGCATTCTGGATGTTGGTCACATCGGTTGTCATACGTGTGACAAGACTCGCGGATGAGAATCTGTCGATATTTGCAAAGGAAAAGGTCTGGATGTTGCGAAACATTGCAGCACGCAGATTCTTTCCAAAGCCCATGGCGGCCTTTGCACCATATTTTGCACCGAGACATCCTGTCAAAAGACCAAACAGTGCTGCGACAATCATCCACACACCCATGATATAGATATGCCTTGTGTCGCCCATATTGACACCGTTGTCGATTATTGATGCCATGAGAAGAGGGATTATGGTATCCACAGCCACCTCAAGCAGCATGAAAACAGGTGTCGCAATCGAAGCCCATTTGTATTCCTTTATTTGGGCACCTAGTGTTTTTAACATATGTTTTGTCCTTCCTTCTTATATTTCATATTTGATTAAAACAAACTTCCCACATTTATGGTAATGTGGTTAACTAAAAAATACTTGCATTTAATTAGTTAGTGTGCTAACTATATTATAGATATACTTTTTTTATTGTCAAGAAAAATCTATGAAAGGATTTCAGATATGAAGGAGTTTACACCGGATAAATACTTAGGACACAAGATAAACCGCATCAGCAGGAGTATAGACAAATATTTTGACAGAAAAAGGTGCAGTAAAACAGAATGTATACCGCGAAGCCAGGGGATGATGATTGGATATATAATGGATAATCATGGCCAAAATATATTTCAAAAGGATATCGAAGCAAAGTTTCATCTGTCAGGAGCCACAGTGACAAATATGCTTAAAAGTCTTGAAAAAAACGGCTATATCGTGCGCACACCTATGGAAAATGATGCAAGGCTTAAGAGGATTGAGCTGACGCAAAAAGCACTGGACCACGAAAACAGGGTAAGGGAAAATATAATGGTAATAGAGGAAGCCATGCACGAAGGCTTTTCTAAGGAGGAGTTTAACATGATGCTTGGCTTTTTGGACAGAGTGATTGACAATATGGAAAAGCTTAACAAGTAACAAAATAATTACAGAGTTGAAAAAGTAGCATAAATATTGTGGATTTTTTTGTGCAATAAGTCAAAATGCTACAAAATATTGTTGAGCGTATTGACATAGCAACAATATCTTGTATAATTTAGATTGTCATCAAAAGACAGATGCACAGATTTGTATTAAATAATATGGCATTTTATATGTAGCTATATCGTAATTGTTTGGTGAAAAGCCCGCTTTACATTGCAGGGCAGTGACATGAATTAATGATTACATCTCATTTATAGCTGCATATTTTGTGCCATTACACATGATAAAATGTATATATATAGTATGTGCATTGAATGACAATACTATATATAGTACACTACATTATATGGAATATAGTATACAGAGAGGAGAAATTTACATGAAAATCATCAAGCGAAGCGGCAGTGAGGATATATTTGATGCAGCCAAAATTGTAGCTGCCATTAGAAAGGCAAACGATTCAGTGCTAGACTATGAGAAGCTTACTGCTGATCAGATTGAGGAAATTGCAAGCAACGTGGAGACTGCATGTGAGAACATGAAGCGCTCTCCAAGCGTTGAGGAGATACAGGATATGGTGGAGAACCAGCTCATGAACAAGCGTGCCTTTACCGTAGCCAGAAACTACATTACTTACAGATATAAGAGAGCCATCGTCCGTAAGTCAAACTCTACGGACCAGCAGATTCTTAGCCTTCTTGAGTGCAATAACGAGGAGGTAAAGCAGGAAAACTCCAACAAGAATCCTACTGTAAACAGCGTGCAGCGTGATTACATGGCAGGTGAGGTGAGCAAGGATATCACACGCCGTTTCCTGCTTCCTGAGGATATAGTGGAGGCTCATGAGAAGGGGCTTATCCATTTCCACGATGCAGATTATTTTGCACAGCATATGCACAACTGCTGTCTTGTAAACCTTGAGGACATGCTTCAGAACGGCACAGTAATCAGTGAGACTATGATTGACACACCAAAGAGCTTTTCAACAGCCTGCAACATTGCTACACAGGCTATCGCACAGATTGCCAGCTCACAGTATGGTGGACAGAGTATCTCGCTTGCACATCTGGCACCATTTGTACAGGTCAGTCGTGAGAAGTTCAGAAAGCAGGTGCAAAAGGAATTCGAGAGCGTAGGCCTTGATTTAGATGAAGAAAAAATCAACGAGGTAGCAGAGCTCCGTGTCAAGGAGGAAATCAACCGTGGTGTGCAGATGATTCAGTATCAGGTCATCACACTCATGACTACAAACGGACAGGCACCGTTTATCACAGTATTCATGTACCTGAATGAGGTATCCGATCCGCAGACAAAGGCAGATCTTGCCGCAATCATTGAGGAGATGCTGCACCAGAGAATAAAGGGTGTAAAGAACGAAAAGGGTGTATATATCACACCGGCATTCCCTAAGCTCATATATGTGCTTGAGGATGATAATATCACAGAGGATTCAAAGTACTGGAATCTCACAGTGCTCGCGGCACAGTGCTCTGCAAAGAGAATGGTGCCTGACTATATTTCAGAGAAGGTCATGAAGGAGCTTAAGGACGGAGATGTGTATACATGCATGGGCTGCCGTTCATTCCTCACAGTGGACAGATGCTCACAGACAGCGGGCAATGTGGCACATGCCGAGAACTTTGATCCAAACAAGCGTAAATACTATGGACGTTTCAACCAGGGTGTTGTCACCTTAAATCTCGTTGATGTGGCATGCTCATCAGAAAAGGATGAGGAAAAATTCTGGAAGATACTTGATGAGAGACTTGAGCTGTGTCATAGAGCACTTATGTGCAGACATAAGAGGCTTCTTGGTACCAAATCCGATGTAGCACCGATTCTCTGGCAGAACGGAGCACTTGCACGTCTGAAAAAGGGAGAGGTTATAGACCCATTATTATTTAACGGATACTCAACAATCTCACTCGGCTATGCAGGACTTTGTGAGTGTGTACGCTATATGAAGGGAGTATCACACACAGAGCCAAAAGAGGGAACACCGTTTGCACTTAAGGTAATGCAGCGCTTAAACGATGCATGTGAGCAGTGGAAAAAGGAGTCAAACATCGATTTCAGTATATATGGCACACCGCTTGAGTCTACCACCTATAAGTTCGCGAAGTGCTTACAGAAGCGCTTTGGTATCATCAAGGGTGTTACCGACAAGAACTATATTACAAACAGCTACCATGTGCATGTAACAGAGCAGATTAATGCATTTGACAAGCTAAAGTTTGAGTCCCAGTTCCAGAAGCTGTCTCCGGGTGGCGCTATCAGCTACGTGGAGGTACCAAACATGCAGGACAATATCCCTGCAGTGCTTTCAGTAATGCAGTACATTTACGACAATATCATGTACGCAGAGCTGAATACAAAGAGCGACTATTGCCAGGTATGTGGCTACGACGGAGAAATCAAAATCGTAGAGGAAGAGGGCTCAGGCAAGCTTATCTGGGAGTGCCCACACTGTGGCAATCGTGACCAGAACAAGATGAGTGTAGCCCGCCGTACATGCGGCTATATCGGCACACAGTTCTGGAATCAGGGAAGAACCCAGGAGATTAAAGAGCGAGTGCTTCATCTGTAGAAGTTAAAGGAATTGTATTTGAGACAGACCATTTCAGCACATTTGCCTTTGTAAAGGTAAATACCAATGCAGGTACTAAAGCAGCTCTTCTAAAAGCACAACATAAAGCATAAGAAAAAAATAAAACCGTCGTACCGGGCCGTAAATGGCAGGGTACGACGGTTTTACTTATGTTTTTAAATGATTAATTATTTCAATTACTCATCAAATTTTTGAGCCTTATCGAAGAGCTCATAAACCTCTTTTGAAGGCTCATTTGTGCAAAGTGTCACAACAACGGCTGCGATAAGTCCTAAAACAAATCCCGGCAGCAGCTCGTAGATTCCGGTTGATGTGAGGAATGCATACCACAATATATCAACGGCAGCACCTGTTATGATTCCGGCAACAGCACCCTTGAAGTTAAAGCGCTTCCAGAAGAGGCTGAGCATGATTGCAGGTCCAAAGGCAGCTCCAAAGATACCCCATGCATTGGAAACAAGTGCCATGATAGAGCCGGCATTAGGGTTTGAAGCGATGATGAGTGCTGCAACAGAGATTCCAAGAACGACAATACGGCCGGTCCACATCATCTCTTTGTCATTTGCCTTACCTTTTCTGATGACAGGCTTGTACACATCACTCGAGAAAGCAGATGAAGCAGCAAGCAGCTGGCTGTCTGCGGTACTCATGGAAGCGGCAAGCACTGCTGAGAGGAGTATACCTGAGATAACACCCGGGAAAATCTTTCTTACAATCTGTATGAAAACAAGAGAGTTTTCATTGATTGATTCGTCAAAGCCAAGGAAAAGTCTTCCGATTACTCCGATTAAGGTTGCAAAAAATACAATAAGCAGAGTCCATGTGATTCCTATTTTTGCTGATTTTTTCAAATCCTTCTGAGATTTGATGGACATGAATCTGATAATGATATGTGGCATACCAAAGTAACCAAGTCCCCATGCCAGTCCTGACACGATATCCTGCCAGCTTGAGAATGGATTTAAGTAACCGCCCGGGAGTGCTGACATAGATGATGTATCAAGCATAAATGCTGCAAAAATCGGTGCTATAAACATAGAACCAAGCACGAGCATGCCCTGGAAAAAATCGGTCCAGCATACAGCCGAGAAGCCTCCGAGGAAAGTATAGCCTACGATGACAACTGCTGCAAGATACATGGCAATCTGTGGATCCATTCCTATTACAGTGTGGAAAAGAGTACCGCATGCCTTTACGCTTGATGCCGCATAAATAGTGTATGCAACCAAAAACACAATTGCACATATCACCTGCAGTGCAAGTGATTTGGACAGGAATCTGTTGGTCAGATACTGCGGAATGGTGATTGAGTCGTTTGCTACAATCGAGAATTTTCTCAGTCTCGGTGCTTCAAGCAACCAGCTTATAGTGTAGCCGATTGCAAGTCCTACAGGAATCCATACCTGACCTAAGCCCAGTGCATAGATAGAAGTAGGAAGTCCCATGAGTACCCATGCACTCATGTCTGAGGCTCCGGCTGACAGCGCCGCAACCCATGGTCCCATCTCACGTCCGCCGAGGAAGTAGGTCTTTTCTCCGCCGTTTCTGTTTTTCACGAAGAAGAAGATACCGATACCCAGCATGCACAGCAGATAGACGATAAATACAATAATTTCTGATGTTTTCATTTGTAGTACCTCTTTAATAGTTTATTTAGTAACCATGCTACCACGTTAGTGTGATAAAGGCAAGAAAAACTTTCTCTTGACGAATACCCTGCGTTGACATATCATAGTATATAAGTGAAAGGGAGTAGCCGGCACGAAAGTGCTTACTTATCCGTCAGTACGATTGCTCATACATATCATACATATATGACAGCAATCCGGAGAGTGATTAAATGGCGAGACTTTTGTTGTTTTATACAGCAGAAGTGTCGCCTTTTTTGTATATAAAAGCCTTCTGCTGATAGGACATAGCTGTAACTATCAATTAATCATGCATCCTTAAAAAGGACAGCAGAAGGAGGAAAATTATGATTTTTGTAGCAATTTTACTGCTTATAGCAGGCTTTGTAGCACTGGTGAAGGGCGCGGATGTGTTTGTGGATGGAGCGGCGGCACTCGCCGGGAAATTTGGTATTCCGCAGCTTGTGATTGGACTGACGATTGTGGCGATGGGTACGTCGCTGCCGGAGGCGGCAGTCAGCATCACTGCAGGAATAAAGGGTAATGCGGGGATTACAGTCGGCAATATAGTCGGCAGCAATATACTAAATATCCTTATAATCCTGGGAGTGACGGCACTCATCACAAATGTAGCCATACAAAAAACCACCTTCAAATACGAGATACCGTACATGCTTCTTATCACAGCGGTGCTTCTCGTGATGGGAATGACAGGCAATGAAATCACATTCATTGAGGGTGTTATACTGTGGATTTTATTTATTGCATATCTGCTTTATTTGTATTTTCTGGCAAAAAAGGGCAATGACAGCGGTGATGAGCAGTCGGTAAAGCTATATCCGGTATGGAAATGTCTGCTCTTTATTGTGCTGGGCGGTGTGTGCGTCGTAATTGGAAGCCAGCTTGTCGTAAACGGTGCCACGACCATAGCAAGAGCCTGCGGCATGAGTGAGCGCTTTATCGGACTGACAATCGTTGCATTCGGCACATCTCTTCCGGAGCTTGTTACATCTGTTTCAGCAGCACGCAAGGGAAATGCCGGTATAGCGATTGGAAATATAGTCGGCAGCAATATTTTCAATATACTCTTTGTAATCGGAACAGTAGCTCTCATTTGTCCGGTACCGTTTGAGAGCAGGTTTGTGATTGATACAGTTGTGGCAATACTGTGCGGTGTGCTTCTGTGGGGAGGTACGATAAGACATAAAGAGCTTAGAAAGCCATGTGGAGTGGTGATGCTGCTTTGCTATGCGGCATATTTTGTATATTTGGCAGCTATGTAATGATGTATTTTTGAATTGCGATGACTGTGTTTAAAAAGAGTGTGATGAAGAGATAATAATTAAATTTAGCAAACTGTCAATAATTGTGCATACAAATCGATGCTTTGACATCAAAATGATTGCGATTTTGCATTAAATATAAATAATTAATTAAAAATAGCACTCTTGCTTGACAAGTGCTGATTGCAGGTGTATAACGTAGTCAGAACGAACGGAAGGAAGCGATTATAATGGATAAAAACCCAAAGCATCCATTGAAGAAAAAGAATAAGGCAGATGCAAAGAAGCATCAGAAGCATGTATACGAATAGCGCTTCCACTAAGGAATACTATCCAGTAAGCACAATGTACCCCAGCCCGTCACAGGGTTGGGGTATTTTGTGTTTTTGGAAGTGTTTTCAGAGACAGCCCTTGAGGCAGCTGTAAATACATTTTCACCGGCACCTTTTATGAGAGAGGCTTTAAGCTTGTCGCCATACATATAGAGGTCATTTCCGCGCACAATTCCCCATTCCATCAGAAGCGCAGCCGCACCGGTTACAAACGGTGCAGCCATAGATGTCCCTGTTTTTGAAGTGTAGCCTCCTGTGTTTGAGCATGAAATAATGTCTACACCGGGCGCAATGATATCAGGCTTTATGTTGTCAAAGGCCCAGGTATAGCCTCGGCCGGAAAAGGCGGCTGTGCGGTTTGTTTGGCTGTCATAGGCTCCGACAGATATGACATTTTGAGCGGTTGAGGGGATGGTCAGGGTGATATCAGGCGATGCATGGATAAATGAGGTCTGTGCATTGCGCAGGGCACCTGACGGCAGCCATATATCCCATGAGCCGTCCTTTACAGATATGGGTTCAAGTGATATTTTCCAGATGCCGGGTGAGATATATTCCGATCCCATGAGTTCAATGAATATTTCCTGAAAAGGAGAGTAGGGAGAGGGACCGCCGCCTGTTATATATATGTCTGTCCCATCGAGCCTGTATCTGTATGTAAAGCCCTTTGCCTGATTGGTAATTGTATCGGGAATCTCCAGCATATCATTATTTGGTGCACTAATGCGCAGCTGTATCTCATCCCAGTATTTTTTCCATAAATCAATGGAAAGAGACGGCTCAGGATAGCCTATCGCAAGCTCTGCAATGCTATGATGCCTGGCAGATGACCTGAGCCGACTGAGACAGCGCAGCGGTAGTTTCCTGCTATATAGTCCAGGTATGCTTCAAGCAGTGAGGTGCCGCTGTGCGAGCCGTTGCTTGTGCCAAAGCTTAGGTTTATGACGATAGGCATGTTCATATCGATTGATTTTCTTATGCAAAAGTCTACTGCCAGCATAATCTGCGTGGTTGTGGGAAAGCTGGCACCGCCTGAAGTTTTGAGTTTTACGATTATAAGAGTGCTTTCATAAGCAACACCGCGGTATTTTGTGTTTTGTTCATTATCATTACCATTTCCGTTTCCGGCAGCGATTCCTGCTACATGAGTGCCGTGCCCGGATATGTCGATGCTTGGGCAGATGCGCTGCATTTCTAAGCTGTTTTTTGCATTTATGGCTTTGGTGATTGTATCGCGGTCATATAAGGTGCCGAAAGGGATGATATCACTGTGTGAGGAGTCATCGGAAACAGTCTGGTCCCACAGATAGGCGATTCTGCTTACACCATCCTGTATAAAAGCCGGATGGGCATAGTAAATTCCGGAGTCGATAATGCCTACGAGCACACCTTTTCCGGTCAGATTATATGGATTGGTGTGTACGGGAGTGATGCATGAGGCCTGCGAGCCCTCGTACACATCGTAGTTAAACTGCTTTGGCTTTTCCATATATATGATTTCATCGCACAGGGCAACGGTATTTACAAGTGATTTCTCAATTACGAGCACCGCATAGTTTCCGAGCAGCTTCGTGATGAGTACAGAAGGATACTTTTCTTTTATTTTTTCTATGTCACCGACATATTTTACTATCACTTCCCAGCTATCACTCTCCGGCAGATAGCCGCTTGAAAGCCCTCCCTCTTTTCCAAGCTCATAAGGGGTGGACAACAGGGCGGCGGACAGCTGTGGAGAAATTTTCTCACTAAATGCTATTTCCATACTAACCTCCATTTTTTATTAGTAAAATATTAAAAAAATCTTAAAAGACAGATGCAATATATATTTGGTATGATTAATTCATAATCAATCAATTAATTATAAGAAACCGGGAGGTCGAAATGAGTAAAAAGAAAAAGATAATCATTTCAGTGATTGCAGCTGTGCTTATCATAGCAGTGATTGTGTCAGCTGTTGTCATTGCAATGACAAAGGGAAAGAATGCAGCAAAGGCATCGGGAGTCTATGCAAACAAGGTCGCTGATGTCATGTATCAGGCGGGAAGTACTGACAAGTACAGCGGTGTCGTGGAAGCAGCCGATACCATGGATATCAAGGCTGACAGTGAAAAAACGGTAAAGGATATTCTTGTGTCAGAGGGGGATGAGGTACAGGTGGGTACACCTCTTTTTACCTATGATACAAAGGAGCTTGCTGCGAAAAAGGAAAGCGCCACGCTTGAGCTTGAGAGCTTAAACAATACGCTTTCCGGCTATGATGCACAGATAGAGCAGCTCACCAAGGAAAAGAAGGAAGCGCCAAAGGATCAGCAGCTTGACTATACACTGCAGATTCAGCAGGCGCAGACACAGCAGAAGCAGACTCAGTACGATATTGCCACGAAGAAGGCAGAGATAGAAAAGTATGATGAGAGCATCAAAAATGCCACTGTAAACAGCACAATGATTGGTGTTGTAAAGAAAATCAATGAGAATCAGAGTGCAGACACAGCAGATACTGCATTTATGACAATCGTTGCCACCGGTGATTACAGGGTAAAGGGCACAATTGATGAGCAGAGCTTTTTAAACAGTGGACTCGCAGAGGGGCAGGCAGTTATAGTGCGCTCGAGAGTTGATGAGTCAAAGACATGGCAGGGTACCATCAGCAAGGTTGATACTGAGAATACTCAGACTGATAACAGCAATTCCGGCATGTATGATGATGGAAGCAGCGAGCAGAAGGCATCAAAGTACAACTTCTATGTGCAGCTTACAGGCACAGGCGACATGCTTTTAGGACAGCATGTATATGTGGAGCCGGATTTCGGACAGACGCAGGTGAAGGATGGTATTTGGATTGATGAGAGCTATGTCGTAAAGGATGGCGATGATGCATATGTATGGACACTTAATAAAAAGGATAAGCTTGAGAAGACAAAGGTTGAGCTTGGAGACTATGACGAGAATCTCATGATGTATGAAATCAAGTCAGGGCTTACAAAGGATGACTATATAGTATGGGCATCTGATGACCTTTATGAGGGTGAGCCGGCACAGACATGGGAAGAGTACGTTGAAAATGGCGGCGGTGAAGAGTCAGTCTATGACGATATGGGTACAGAAGCTCTTGATGACCAGATGCTTGAGGGCACTGAGGGCGGTCCTGTTGATGATGGCACAATGGATGATGGCACAATGGACGAAGGTGCTGCAGATGCCACCGGTTCAGGTGACGCGGAGGTACAGTAGATGATTCTAGAACTCCAGCATATTTATAA
>OQVH01001419.1_pt1 | contig 15106 bp, 7 predicted proteins | sample 1691641 | NCBI WGS metagenome assembly OQVH01 (sample SAMN03418286, study PRJEB22391) | human gut metagenome | biome: human-gut; feature: organic feature; material: feces | host: Homo sapiens | place: Italy | collected 2013-04
CCTTCTCCACGGACATCCGTCAACGTGGTGACAGCCGTCGCCGGCGTAACCTTGAAGCATTCCTTGAACCACGCACCGGATTCGCCCAGCGTCTCCACCCGGATCTTATTTTCCTTCCTCAAGGAGTCCAAGATAGGGATCTGCATCTCCAGTCCCTTGCTCATATTACTCCACGTGAAAGAGTTCTCCTGTCCCGCTTGCGCATAATTGAAGGCCAGACAAGGCTGATCCACGATCGATTCCAAGAAATAATCCACCCAGCGGCGATCCATGCCCGCCTTCTCATACACGGGTTCCAAGGAGATCACCCCTTGACGCTCTTGTCCCAGACCATCATCATATTGATAAATAGGATCACTGCCCAGCATACGGAAAATAGGAACGGGGATTTGCCCCTCCTCGGTCTGCGCCGGCATATAGGCGTTTACCCGGCTCGGGTAATAGGCTTGGTTCCAGTAACCACCCCATAGGGTATAACCATCCGTCCCCACTTGGTCCTTGCAGTTGCACGACGCCACGATCTTATATTTATCGTACATATAGCCCAAGGTATGCGCGTCGATAAACCAAGAGCCGACCGATTTCGGGTACGTGCCGAATATCTCCTTGAACTTCGCCATATAGACATCCACCAGTCGCTCCCGTTCTTCTTTCGTATATCCGGTGCTGAAAGCGATATTCGCGTGCGAGACCCAAGAATGCTCGCCACGCCACTTGATCCCGGCGGCCTCGATCTGCGGTTGCGTAAGTTCCCACCAAGCACCGATCTCGGAGTGAGCATTGAGTTTACTTTTCAACAGATCTTGGTACAACGGGTTGATCAACGCATCGTACTGTAATAAAAAGGTAGCCGGTAAATCATATTTATTCACCAATTTCACTTGCTCACAAACCGTCTCGTACAATAAACTATCAGCGTTCTCCACCCGGTAGTCTGTCTGGCGGATGAAATTGATGATGTTGATAATACGGGGAGCAGCCGCACTCTCAACCGGTTTCTCTCCCGCGCTACGGCATCCCGCACAGCAGAAGACGATAAAGCATACAAGACCTATCTTCTTTATGAATGACATTCGATTCAATTTTAAATTCATTTACTCTCATAAAATATTCTAGAAATGGCATTTCACCGGTGTAAAATCATTTTTAGAGATCTAAAAAGCATTTCGCAAGGGTGCAAAGCCATTTCTTAAACCTAAAAATGGCATTTCACAAGCGCAAAGTCGTTTTTAGAAATCTAAAAGGTACTTCGCGAGGGTGAAAAGCCATTTCTTAGATCTAAAAAGGCATTTTACACCAGTGCAAGGCCATTTTTACCGGAATATAAGGCATTACCCTACCACCCCGGGTTGTTCGGAGCCAAGTTCGGGTTCAGATACAACTCATCCAACGGAAGGGAATAATAGTAATGCTTCGGGGTCACAAAGTTACGATTCTCCGCCGGTTCCACAATCAAGAAACCATTTTCGTCTGTCAAACCGGGATTTCCCTCGTTCAAGACATCCAAGTTCTCGTATTCCGAACCTTTCAGCTTAATACCTTTTATGGCACCTATCAATTCCGTCTCAGCCGTCTTCCAACGTCTCAAATCATCCCTGCGGAAGCCTTCGAACGCTAACTCGATCGTACGTTCCCGACGGATCTCCGTCCGCATATCCAACCCATTGCTCTTCACGAAAGCGTTGGTCAGAGGAGGCATCTCCACGCCTTTCCGGGAACGGATCACATTGATCGTCTTGTTCAAGATGTCATCGCTGATCGCCCCGTCTTTCTCATAGGTGGCCTCGGCCAATATCAGCAATACCTCCGGATAACGGATGATGTGATAATCATATACATCCTTGTCAGAAGGAACGGAAGTCTCCGCCATATATTTCCACAACTTATAACCCGTACGTGTCTCGGGACGTATGGTAAATTGCGGCGGGCAGGTCAAGGCGCCGTCTTGCGGACTGATATAGTCGGTTCCGGGCATCAAGAAGGTCTGTTTCATACGAGGGTCACGATTCTCGTATTCGCTCTTGATCGTGGCATATCCCTCAAATCCGGAATTAGCGTTCTCAATTGGCAATCCCGTACTCTTACACAAATACATATCGGCCAGCTTACGGGTAGGCGTCCCTCGCCATCCCCAATATACAGGGCACGCGTCGCTATGGTGGCGGATATCCGTCTCGTACCGACTGTCGAAGATACCCTCTTTTGAATGATCGCCCGCATTGATAAACAAGTAGCGGTAACTCTCCTCACCAGAGCCTTCATATAAAGCATACTCACCACTATCGATCACTTTTGTAGCGGCATCGATCGCTTGTTGCAACAACTGCTGATAGTCCGAACGGTGCTGGTGATACTTCGCCCAAGTCCCGGCAAACAAGGCAACCCTCGCTTTCAACGCCAAGGCAGCGCCTTGGGTTACACGTCCCGCCTCATCCGAGCTTAACTCACTTTGCAAGGGTAGTTTAGCATACACCTCGTTGAGTTCCGACAAGATGAAGTCTTCCACCTCCTGTTGCTTATTCCTAGAACCATACAACTCCGGGGAATCTACGGTAAGCACCTTCGTCAAGATAGGGATATCGTTGTATTTCGCCATCAACCGGAAATGCGAGTAAGCACGGAAGAAACGGGCCTCAGCCACATACCGCTCGATCTCCGTGGGATCGCCCTCGTACGTCTGGCTCTTCTCGATAATCATATTGCTCTGACGCAGGTCTATGAAAGTAGAGTCCCATAGAGCATCCGTATTCGGGGCGATCAACGTACCGTTGCTCGTCGTGTTCTCGTTCAGCTCATAGGCGATATCGCTATCCGTATCCTTGGTGCCGAACGTCTCGGTACGTGTGTAGAGCCAATTGACCTCCTTCTCGAAGTCATCCGGGGTTTTCCAGAATAGCTCGTCCGGCATATTATCTTTTGGCAACAGGTCTATATCTTGGCAACTTGACAAGAACAAAGCGGAAACAATAAAGCTTCCCAATATTATCCGATAGTTTTTCATGACTTTTCGCTTTAATTTTTAAAATACGACATTTATACCAAATGAATAATTACGGGTAAACGGATAGGAAGTAATGCTACCGCTGTTCTCCTCCGGGTCCCAACCATTTGGCGTGTTATGTACCTCAAATAAATCCTCGCCGGAGAAATACACCCGCACCTTCTGCAAACCGGCCTTCGAGGTCAAAGTCTGCGGGATCGTATAACCGAACTGCAAGTTTTTCAAACGGGCATACGCAACGTTAAACTTCGTGTTCGTAGATACATAATAGTTGTAGTTTCGTTTATCCTTCAACGTGATCGCCGGATATTGGGCATCCGTTCTTTCCGGGGTCCAAGTCTTTCCATACCAATACTCGGCGGATTGATACCATGCCTCTGGCATCGGGCATCGGCTCTCCCCTTCCAAGAACATCGTCCTACGGCCGACTCCTTGTATAAAGGCGCTCAGATCGAATCCCTTCCAAGCCATACTCAGGTTAAAGCCGAAATTATAACGAGGGTTCTTGTCACCCAAGTATTTCACGTCACCGGAGCCTTCTTTGCCATCACCTAATACGGATAGCTTCCCGTCTCCATCCAAGTCCTTGTACATAGCGTCACCTACGCTCAAGTCACCCGGGATACCCCCTTCCGAGAAACGAGATTTATACGCCTCCAATTCTTGCTCATTCTGGATGATTCCATCAAATTCATATCCGAAATAGGAATTCAACGGATATCCGGTCGGAGTCTCGTTATTACCTAATTTGATCAGGTTACTTCCAACCCGATCCACGACTTTGTTTTTCGCGTCACTGATATTAAAGCGAACCGAGTAGCTGAAATCCTTGATCTGATCCCTCCAACCTAGGGAGATTTCCCATCCATGAATACTCAGATGCCCGCTATTCGTGCTCGGAGCGTCCGCACCTAACATAGAAGGATAGGTCTTCGGGATAAGCATATTCTTATTCTCTTTCCAGAAGTAGTCGAACGATCCATATAAACGGTTATTGAGCGTCGAGAAATCAAATCCCACATTGGTTGTCTGGATCGTCTCCCATGTACGAGAGGTAGAAATAATATTTCCGGACGTAGCCATTTGTCCTTTTACGCCAGCCCCGAAAGGATAATAATCGTTCGATAAAGAGATCAATTGAATATAATCATACAATCCGATACCAGACTGATTACCCATCTCTCCATAAGAAGCCCTTACCTTCAAGTCCTCGAACCAACCTAACCGTTTCAGGAAACCCTCTTCTCCGACACGCCAAGCCGCGTTTACACCCGGGAACCATCCCCAACGGTGATCCGGATCAAAGCGGGAACTACCATCTGCACGGATCGTTCCTTCGATGACATATTTATTGGCAAACGTATAATTCACTCTGGAGAAGAAAGAATTAATCGTCCACTGATTTCCCTCGCTCCAAGCGTTTTGATCTTGGGCGCTACCCAATTGCAAAGACATATTTTCTTGTTGGTCGAAGTTAATACGCTTCGCCGTGAACCGATCATAGTTCTCAGACTCATGGGAAGTACCGACCATCACGCTTAAATCATGCCGGTCATTGAAGTTCTTTTTATAATCGGCATAGAGCGTGAAGTTCTTGGATAAAGTTTTCTGGTAACGACGCTCCGCGCTATTCGGCGTACGTTTCTCCCGGACCTCGTTATTATCCCAATCGTAATTGATGATTTTCTTGTTCGTCACGTTCTCATCCTGATCATACTTACGGATCACGGCTTGTCCCACCAATTGCAATCCGTCGATCACTTTCCAGCGTAATTGGTTGTTGACCGTTATATTACCTGTAGTCTTATTCACCATACCTCCCTCTTCCAATACTTGGGCCGGATTATCAAATCCCTCGAATGTATAGAAAGTTCCCGACGGATTGTACATCGGAGTCCAAGAGCGAGTCTTATAAATCAGCTCCCATATATTTTGTCCTTCCGTCAAACCCGAGGAATAGTCCCTGTTGCTTGCCTCATAAGCTAAATTAAGATCATAAGTCAAGTTCTTGAAGATCTCGACGCTCGATTTAGCACGTACAAAGTAACGCTTGTTCACATCCTCACCAAATTTAGGGATACCTTCCTCCCGCTGATGGCCTAAAGACAACATATACGAGTATCTCTCTCCACCGCCGGAGATATTGACATTGTAATTCTGCATATTGCCATTGCCAATAAGCATATCATTCCAGTCTTGATCCTTGAAGAATTGCGGATAACCGGTCCAACGCCCCCATTCCGCATCAGTCAACACCAGATCACTATTCTGCCGGATCAGGTCCAATTGATCTCTCGTGTATTCTGGAGTGAATGATCCATCGGTGATCTCCAAGGCCATCTCCGCATGTTGTAATAGATTCGCAGGTTTCCTTAACAACGCAGGAGTCTTAATAGAGTAATATGCATCAAAAGCAACAGATGTCTTCTGATTACGCTTACCACTTTTCGTTGTCACCAGAATAACACCATCCGAGGCACGAGCACCGTAAATAGCGGCCGTACCATCTTTCAATACGGAAATATTCTCGATATCGGAAGGATTGATCATATTAATGTTTCCCTCCGCTCCATCAATCAAAACAAGGGGAGTACCACCGTTGATAGAAGAGACATCACGAACCTTCATGGTCATGTCCGAACCCGGAGCGCCTCCGGCACGTGTAATCGTCAAACCGGGTACCTCTCCCTGCAAAGCCTGAGCCGCATTCTGAATCGGACGAGATTCAAACGCTTTCGCGTCGGCCGTAGATACGGCACCACCCAAGTTCGCTCTTTTTACCGTACCGTAACCGACAACCACAACCTCATCCATCTGCAAGGCATCTTCCCGTAACTTCACGTTCAAATTCGCTTCCTTGCTGGGACGCAATTCCGTCATGGCATATCCGATGTAAGAGATTTGAAGGACACCGTTTTCCGATACCTCTATCGTAAACTTTCCATCAAGGTCCGTAACCGTTCCGTTGGTAGTACCTTTCTCAACTACGTTCGCGCCAATAATAGGTTCTCCATTCTCGTCGGTCACTACACCTTGCACTAAATTCTTCTTTTGCAAAACGGCTTGTGAGGAAGGGGCAGTTTTCTCGTTTTTTGTAGAGGGATTAATCAAGATGAAATTATTCTCCGTAATCTCATACTTTACGCCTTCCCCTGCGAAAAGACGCTTTAAAATGGTTTCCACCGTCTGCTCTTTCACATGTACAGATACTTTTTTATTCAGGTTAACCTTCTCGCTCTCGTAGATAAAACGGAAGCCAGACTGTTTCTCTATCTTGAAAAGAACCTCCTTTATTGTCTGGTTATTAACGTCCAAAGACAACTTTGTCTCTTGCGAATAGACAGAGGCCGAGATCTGAAGTGAACATGCGATAGAGAATAATGTCGTCAATCTCATAATAGACAAAGTTTTTTTAAGGACCGGAGACTCTTCCGGCCTTGCTATATTCCAAAAATTCATATATTTGTAATTCGATTGTTTGTTAACACTAGTGTTACGAGCACTAATTTTAATGATCAAAAAGATGACGGGGAATGTTCCAGCATTTCCCGTTTTTTCATGTGTATTCATGCGATTCCTGTTCTTTACTTCATAGGCAGACTTTATTTAGAGGTTATACTTATATTTTTTCCTTTCACGTTATAACTTATATCACTCAATCGGGATAGTACACCCAATATATCCGTTATGGTTTCCTCCTGTATGACTCCATCGTAATGTATGCTATTCCCCAAATCCTTTTGAAGATGGATAGTCACATCGTACCTCCTCTCCAAATATTTACAGACGGAAGCTAGCGGCATATGATCCATATAGAGTTTATCTTCCAGCCAACTGTACGAATGAGATAACACGCCCGATGTCGGTCTCATCTTGTTGGTTTGCTTATCGAAAATCGCCATGTCACCGGCGAATGGGAGTATTTGATAAACAGCCGGAAATGTTGGTTCGAATGACCGCTGATTACGGAAGCCGATCGGAGGTGGTCTTGCCGGATGGTTCCGTTGTTAAGCTGAATTCTGGATCTGATATTACGTATTCTTATAACGCGAAGGAGAATATCAGGGAAGTGAATTTCCAAGGAGAGGGCTTCTTCGATGTCTCGAAGAACAAGATACCGTTCGTGATAAAAGTAGCCGCCACTCCTGAAATGATATATCCGATATTCACCAAGCGTTTCCGCTTATTATCTCTCTCTTTATTGATACGATCGATCTTATCCCATGCGTATTGAGCATTAAAAGTTTCTTGCTCCAGATAAGAGCCTGTTTCTTTCCAGATCTCTTTATACCGTTTAAAATCTTCTTGATTAGACTCATCCTCAGCCAACCATTCATCCAGAACCGGATCCACGATCTCCTCATTCATCCTCTCCGATAAATGGTCAACGATGTGTTCTCCTATTTGCTTTTTCTTCTCCATGAGTCTAGTCTTTATTTAAATGACACCACAAATAAAAAAAGGTCCTATACGAACCTTGAAAATTTTCTCATTATTTTATACCTCCTTCATCTCCAGACATTCCTTCAACTTCTGTAAAGACATCCATATTTGATTTTTAATTGTTTTCACGGATATAGATAGTTTCTCCGATATTTCTTTCTGCTTCAATCCTTTTACCCTGTGAAGAAGTAACACTTCTCTGCTCCGATCCGGCAAATGGTCTATACAATCATAAAGAGCGATCCTAAACTCTTCTGTCTCCAGTTGATTATCCTCATAGGATAGAAGTAATAAGTCTTGATTCTCTGATAAACTTCCCGTCTGCACCTTTGATCGGATAAAGTTCAAGGCTAAATGTTTAGCCATCCGGTATAGATATCCTGATACATTTTCCTTTATCTCTATTCTCCCCCTATTTTTCCATAAATTCAAGAAAAGCTCTTGAACGACATCCTCCGCATCATTTCTATCCATCAATAGACTATACACATACTGACAAAGACACCCGTAATAACGATCAAACAGTTTGTTATAACTGATATAATCATTATTACCGATCGCTATCATTAAAACCTTATCGGCATGAACTTCCTGCATATAATCTTCATTTATCATGAATATTCACAATCGTCTTTACAGGTAAAAGAGTTTCGGCAAGACTATGGCTAACAAAAAGAAGAACGAAGATATAAAGCGAACAAATTCAGTTTGTAACCGAAGTTTAAAAAGATGCTTAGTAAAGAGATCTGAGATTTCAGGAAAAGGAGAACTGGATTATAAATATATGTGGTAGAATAATTTACAGTTTATCAACAAAACCATAGTCTTGCCGAAACTCAGTTGAAATAGATCTCAGAAGGATATTTTACAAGAAATTAATCCTGCCTTTCCACAAATCTCCTGTGACGCAAAAGTAGGAAAATTATTATTTGATTGATTATTTTATCATTCTTTTCATATAAGATCATCTTCCCTTTTACTCCCCAGCAAATAAAAAGGGAAATATCTCACGACACTTCCCTTTTACCATGAATCTTATGTTTGAATTATTTTACTTCTACTACAATCATCACAGGGAAATGATCAGATGGAACACGAGCTACATGTTTTTGCATGGAGACCTCCTTCGGAAAATTCGCATTTTGCTCATTCTTCGCATCTTTCGCTTCCGAACGATATGTATCCGTCAAGACACCATATTTTTTCACATCAAACTCTTTCGTAAGGAATAAATGATCGATACGACTATCTGTTTTGCGGTCCGCATGGAAGGCATTAAACGTACCGTTGGGTACATACCGGAAATCCGCTATCTGATAAGAATCCCGCATAATACCGGAATTGTCCAGTAATAAGTAGGATTCATTATGTTGATCCACATTAAAATCACCGGTTAGAATCGCCGGTAGTTTCTCCGGAAATTCTTTCAACTTCTTAAGGATAAGTTTCGCGCTTTCCGCACGGGCCTGTACACCAATATGATCCATATGTAAGTTAAAGAACAAGAAAGTAAAGCCGGTTTGTTTATCCCGAAATTTACCCCATGTGCAAATACGGGGAAGAACGGCATCCCATCCCTTATTGGGGCGATCAGTTATCGTAGACAACCAAAAGTCCCCATGATCGAGCACCTCGAACTTTCCCGTACGATAAAATATGGCAGAATATTCACCAGCTTGCTTACCATCATCACGTCCTACCCCGATATAATCATAACCGGGCATCGCATTCTTTAGATCTTGCAACTGATGATATTTACCTTCTTGAGTCCCAAAGATGTCAAAACCATGGAACTGCACCAATTGGGCAATGTAGGGATAACGTTGTCCCCAGCCATTCCCATTCGTCGAGTCTCCCGCATTCGCATTACGCAAATTATAGGTGGCTACTACCATTGACTCCGCTTGTAACGCAAATACGGAACAAAGGACAAATAAAAAAGAATAAATTAGCTTCTTCATACCTTTTATCATAAAATTAAATCCACATCAATAAATTAGAACTCTGCCTCTATCATTATCGGGAAATGATCCGAAGAGAAATGCCCATACTGGTACTCGTTCAAAGTCCCATATTTATTTACCTGAATACCTTTAGTGACGAAAATATAGTCAATCCGGTTTTTCATCGGGGCATTCAAATTGAATTGGTTTGTCGTTCCTACCGTCCCATAGGGTGGTGTTTTTGAGATTTCCCGTGAGTCCAACAGTAAACCATCGGATTTCAGTATTTGTATAGGCTCAGAATCCGGCGTACCATTAAAATCACCTACACAGATAGCAGGGGAATCCCCCGCTATCTTTTTAATATTAGCCAACATTATCAAAGCAGACTCATGACGTGCCACCTTACCGATATGGTCAAAATGAACGCTGAAGAAATAAAATTCCTTTCCCGAAACCTTATCCTTCAACTTCGCCCAAGAACAAACCCTCCGGCATTGCGCATCCCAGCCAAAAGAAGGCTTATCCTGTGTCTCCGACAGCCAGTAATTTCCTGAGTCCAATAATTTAAACCGATCTTTCTTAAATAAGACCGCAGCATGTTCCCCTGCCTCTTTTCCGTCATCCCGGCCTACACCGACAAACGTATACGTACCATCTTTCACCAAATCCTTCACTTGGTGAATCAACCCTTCTTGAATCCCAAAGACATCAAAATCATGGAAATGAACCAAAGATACCGCCATGTCTTTGCGGTGTACCCATGAATCATCCTTATCCCCCTCATTATCATACCGCAGGTTAAAACTACCCACGTTCAGTTTACACTTCTGTTGTCCGGATATCCCTATGCAGAAAGTAAATAAAGAGATAAACACTATAATTAAGTTTCTCATGATACCCCTTGATTACCAGCCCGGATTCTGGCTTAGATTCGTATTGAACTGAATTACTACCTCCGGTATCGGATATAAGTACTGACGAGCCGGCCAGCTACGTCCGGCGTAATTATACTCCATCAAATAACCTCCTTGAACCGGCTTCACGTTAAGCACATTACTCTTATTTGTACCCACATAGACACCAATCGCAGCATACTTCTCATCAGCGATCTTATCCGTATCATAGAAATAGGCATCATAATTACCATCGCCATTCACATCCAACGGTTGGTTAAGTGATGGGATAAAGATACCTTCCCAAGGATCGTTCACCCAAAGATCGCAACAATTCCAACGTTTCAAATCATTTAGGCGCAAACCTTCCAGACAAAGTTCAATACCACGTTCGCGACGGATCTCCAACAAGGAAGGATCAGAGATCGTCGGGTAATAAGAAGCGATATAAGGCTCTGCGGATGACGGACGGGTTGTCAATGTACCTGTCTGTGGTGTGCCTCCCGTAATTCCCGCACGAGAACGAAGCGCACCTATCGTAGCCGCCCAATCCGCATCAGTCAGTTCGCCTAATTCAGCCTTAGCCTCAGCATAGTTCAACAAAACCTCAGCATAGCGCATGATAGGAATGTCATTATCATTCGTAGCCGCATCATCGTAAGCCACGTCATCCATGGCAAACTTCGTAAACTGATATCCCGTCAATGTATGTCCAGTAAAATTAGCCGCGGTCGGCTCATAAACACCAGAAGCATTCTTACGGGTATAATCCGCTCCCCGGATCGTCTGGTTCAAGCGGGTATCACGTCCTGTTGTCTCCTCCACGAAATTCTTATAGCTTCCATCCGCTTTTTTCTCGACATAAGGCGTACCATCCGCATTCAAGTATGACAGCATAAATTTACGGCTCATGCATAAGTGTGGTCCGTAAGTAGAGGAATTATACCACCAATTCTGCTCACCCAGTCCTAACACCTTGTCAGTCTCGATAGCCATCATTACCTCCGTGGTAACGGCCTTATCGGCAATGAAAAGTTCGCGATACGCTCCACGGCCATCGCTATAAGCACCTGAAGTATAAAGTTTGTACGGTCCGTTATCCATAACTTCCTTAGCCGCCTCAGCCGCTAGTTTATATAAATCTTTGGCCGAATATTCCGTACATCCCGTACGAGCGATATCCAATTGGTCAGCGGCATGGTATTTACGCCAAGCAGCCTCAAACAAGCAAACACGAGATTTGAAAGCGGCAGCTGTCCATTTATTTACGATCGTTGAATTATGCGTGACATCCTCTTCCAATATATTCGTATACGCATAATCCAAATCCTCCAAGATATGCCCGATAATCACATCACGTGTATCACGCGGGTTATAAAGATCCGGGTCTTCAGCCTCGTTAAATACCTTATCAATCCAAGGTACCTCGCCATATTGTACCAATTTATCAAAATAGAAGCGAGCACGGAACAAGCGTGCGATACCATTGTAATTGTCACGGATAGTTGTGCTTAGTGACTCATTCACGTTATTCTCCAAAAAGAAATTTATATTACGAAGAGCGGACCATGACCAACTCGTCGCGCTATTCGTAGTATAAGCGCCAACCTCCATACCACCCAAGGAATTTTTCACCCCATAATCTGCCGTAGCATCACGCCGGAAAGCGCTTCCTCGGGAAGGCAAGACATTGTAAAATGAGTACGTATACGTCTTCAAACCATTCTCGGAGCTAAACACCATATCCACAGAAGCCTCCGACTTTGGTTCCTCATTCATCTCGCACCCCGAAAATATAGCCAAAAGTGCCACCAGACCGCTTAATAATATATTCTTTTTCATTTCGTATAATCTCCTATTCTTTAAAATGTAACATTCAGGCCGATGCTGAACGACTTCATCATCGGGTAATTATATCCATCACCACTGTTGCTGGAAGTCAAGTCCTTATCCGATTCACCGATATTCGATACATTGACATCTTTGGAATACTTGTAAAGCGGAGACCATGTAAAGAGATTTTCCCCGGAAAGATAAATTCCTACATTTGTCAAATGCAACTTCTTAATCCATTCTGATGGCAAATTATAGCCAACCTGTATGTTCTTCAAGCGTAGATAGGCCGCATTCATCAAATAGCGCGTGTTGGCGTTCTTATGACCTCCATAGAAAGGCGCATAGTAACCCGTGTAACGAGGCAAGAAAGCATCCGGATTCTCTGGAGTCCAATAGTTGTCCACATGCCAAGAGGGCATCTGGTTATACGGACGATTGTACTGCCCCCAGAACGTAGAGGCTTCATTAGACGGATACCAATCTTGCTTACCCACCCCTTGGAAGAAAGCACTTACCCAGATATTGTTCCAATCGGCAGAAAGCGTAAAACTATAAATATAACGAGGTTCCTCGTTACCAATGATCTTACGGTCGCCCGGATCATCTACCGTATTCTGTCCGCGGTCAATATAGCCGTTGCCATTCAAGTCTTCGAACTTAATATCGCCCGGATACAACTTATAGGTTTTCGATGTTTGCATAAGCGGGTTATAATAGGATTGCCCCGCAGCTTTCGCAGCGGCCTCAGCCGCATCGATGCCAGCTTGATCCTGCCACAAGCCATTGGATACAAACCCCCAAATCTCACCGATACGCATTCCCTCGTAATAATTCTTGTCGAGCGACTGATTTGCGTACTCGCTCAATGACATATTCGCGTTATTAAACTTGTCGATCACTGAATAGTAATCCGCCAATGTTCCCTTGATACTATAATTAAACCGCTTACCAGCTAAATCAAATCCATCTTTCCATTCCAAAGACAACTCATAACCATAGGTAGACATATCCGCATAATTACCTTTCGGAGAAGAAGCACCGAACACATCCGGCACGGTCGGACCATTCACGATCATATCAGTTGTTTTACGGATATAATAATCTCCACTTACGGTCAAACGATTATCAAAGAATCCTAAATCCGCTCCTATATCATACGTCGTAGCGGGTTCCCACGGCAAGTTGCCGGGAAGAGCCGCCGGAGATGACATATAATTCTGCCGCAAACCGTCAAGAATATAATCAGACTTGCTGATACCCAATGTCTGGATATACTGATAATTACTCAATCCGGCCGCATTGCCCAAAGAGCCCCAAGAAAACCGGACCTTAGCGTTAGAGATATGTTCGGACTTAACATTCCACCAAGGTTCTTGCGAGATTCGCCAACCCACGGAAGCCGAGGGGAAGAAAGCCCAACGCTCATCACTCGGGAAGCGGGAGGAACCATCGTAACGTCCGTTTACCTCCAACAGATAACGATCATCAAAGGCATAATTCAAACGGAAGAAAGCGCCGCCAAACTGATAAGCCTTCCATTGTGAGGTAATACTCCGGTTATCAGTACCCATCACCAAATTCATGTTGTCCACGTCGTCCGTCAACAAGTCATCATTATAAGCATAGATACGTTTGAAGCTAGATTTCTCGTAATTCCATCCAGCCATAGCCTTAAAATAATGTTTCTCGGCAAAGGTTTCCTCAAACTCCGCAAAAAGGTTCGTTGCTAGATAGTTCGTATGATCAGTTGTCTCCGCCAAGTTGGAGTAAGTACCCGTGATATATTCGATCTTACTTTCGCCATTCGCATCGGCCGACCGCGCATATGGCGAACGCACCTGTTTCTTAGTCTTCTCTTGCGTCTTCTGTTGATAAGTAAAATCACCATTCACACGCAAACGGTCACCCAAGAACTTCGCATTGAATGTCGTAGTATTCTTTAAGTTGGAGTTCTTTGTCGTAATACCGCTACGTCCATAAAGCAAATCGCCTACGGTATAGACGGCAGAATAAGTCATCGTACCATCAGGGTTGAACAGTGGCGATGACGGGTGTCCCTCGTCCGCGATATTTCTCCATACCACACCAGAACCTTCCGAATAGGTAATCGGATTGTAGTATTTATTATGGGAAAACTCAAAGTTATTGTTGATCTTCAACCAAGGAGTTAACTGATAACCTCCTTTGAAGCGCATATTATAGGTCTTGAACTTATCCGTTTGCTCATCGCTATCGAAAAGTCCATCGTAACTATAGAAACGTCCTGACAAATAATAATCAAACTTCCCGTCGGAACCCGAGATGGAAAGATTTTGATTCTGCGCAAAGACACTCTTCTTATACATCAGATCATAATAGTCGGTTCCTTCCGGATAATATACATAACGGCCTTTTGTACCGATAGAGCCATCAGAGATCACCGTCCCGAAATCGCCCGTCTCATGACGGCGCTTATACTCATCCAGCCAAGCCACGGAAAATTGCTGTGTCTTGTTGATACCAGAAGGATTCGCTTGATTGTAATTAAAATAAGCGTCATAAAAATGCTTTGCCCAAATATAACCATCGGAAACTACATCCGGCACATTCTGTGGTGATTGTAATGAATAGCTAGAAGACCATGTCACCTTCGGCTTACCTTCCGTAGCGTTCTTCGTCGTGATCAAAACCACGCCAAATGGAGCACGTGCGCCATAAATAGCGGAAGCGGCAGCATCCTTCAATACGGAAATACTCTCAATATCATTCGGATTTAACATAGAAGGGTCTCCTTCCACACCATCAATCAACACCAAAGCACTACCCCCATTGATAGAACCGGCACCACGTACGTTAAAATCCGCCGTACGCCCCGGTTTACCATCAGACAAGGAAATATTCAAGTTCGGGACAACTCCTTCTAGCATCTGAGTAGCGTTAGCCGTAGGACGCCCCTCGAATACATCACTAGTCACTTGCTCTACCGCACCAGTCAAATTCACTTTTTT
>OQVH01001457.1_pt1 | contig 14776 bp, 9 predicted proteins | sample 1691641 | NCBI WGS metagenome assembly OQVH01 (sample SAMN03418286, study PRJEB22391) | human gut metagenome | biome: human-gut; feature: organic feature; material: feces | host: Homo sapiens | place: Italy | collected 2013-04
CAGAGTGAAACACGCTTTTTTATTTTCAAATTAATCATATGTTAGATAAATCAAGCAAAATATATGTTGCAGGCCATAGGGGCCTCGTAGGTTCCGCAATTTGGAACAACCTCTTGCGGAGAGGCTACACCAATCTCGTAGGTCGCACTCACAAGGATCTTGATCTCACAGATCAGTATGCTGTAAAAAAGTTTTTCGATGAGGAGCAGCCTGATGCTGTAGTACTAGCAGCTGCCTTTGTAGGTGGCATCATGGCCAACAGTCTTTATCGTGCTGACTTTCTGATGATGAATATGAAGATCCAGTGCAACGTTATTTCCGAGGCATATGCTCATGATGTGAAGAAACTCCTCTTCCTTGGCTCTACCTGTATCTATCCTAAGAATGCGCTTCAGCCCATGAAGGAGGACTGCCTCCTCACTAGTGAATTGGAATACACCAACGAGGAATACGCCATTGCCAAGATTGCTGGTCTCAAGATGTGCGAGTCGTACAATCTCCAGTACGGTACCAACTATATTGCCGTAATGCCTACCAACCTCTATGGTCCTAATGACAATTTTCATCTGGAGAATTCGCACGTTATGCCAGCCATGATGCGTAAGGTTTATCTCGCAAAGCTCATCAACGATGGTAATTGGGAAGCTATTCGCAAAGACCTCAATATTCGTCCTGTAGGAGCAAATATCAAGGAAAATCGTTATGTCATTGATGGCAACAGTTCAGAAGCTGAGATTCTCAAAGTCCTTTCCTTCTATGGTATAGAGCACAACAAGGTGAACCTCTGGGGCACAGGTAAGCCTCTTCGTGAGTTCCTCTGGAGTGAGGATATGGCAGACGCATCAGTTCACGTTCTTCTCAACGTTAACTTCTCCGACATCATTGGTATCGAGAAATACTCATCAGTCCATTACGGCAACAAAGCGGATGGTGTAGTTGATCGCAACCACTCAACTGGTCGTGGTGGCGCAATCCCAAGCCTTGGCGAGATCCGCAACTGTCACATCAATATCGGTACGGGCAAGGAAATCACTATCCGCCAGTTGGCAGAGCTGATTGTCAACACCGTAGGCTATCAGGGCCGGTTGACCTTCGACACTTCCAAACCCGACGGCACCATGCGCAAACTGACCGATCCCGGTAAGTTACATGCATTGGGATGGCATCATAAGATTGATATCGAGGAAGGTGTGCAACGCATGTACCGATGGTACTTGGGAAAGTAATTAGTGACGTCTGATTAGCCATGAATGCCATACGGTACAAGGTGGGAACTGTATTGTTTATATTGCTGATACTTTTATCAGGTATCAGCCCAACCATGAATGCCATGATAGCTCCCGTGACCTATTCCGTTCGCGGCAAAGTCATCGACAGACAGTCCAGACAACCCGTGGCCTACGCCAACGTTTTCGTTGCCGGCATCCCCGGGAAAGGGGCATCCACCGATTCACTCGGCACATTCAAGATAGAGCAGGTACCTCCGGGCATCTATAGCCTTGAGGCATCCTGCATAGGATACCAGACTGTTTCCACCCCCGAATATATTGTTTCAGCCTCAACCCCGTTCATCGAGATAGAGATGGAAGAGGATGCCAATCTGCTGAACACAGTAGTGGTGGTGCCTTCTCCCTTCCGGCGAAGTATCGAAAGCCCGGTCAGCATGCGTATCATCGGCTTGCAGGAAATAGAGAAAAGTCCCGGAGCCAACCGGGATGTTTCGCGCATCGTACGCTCCTATCCCGGCGTCTCTTTCTCTCCCATCGGCTATCGCAACGACTTGATTGTTCGGGGCGGTTCTCCTTCCGAAAACCGCTTTTATATGGATGGCATCGAAATCCCCAACATCAACCACTTTGCCACTCAGGGTGCATCCGGAGGACCGGTAAGTATTGTCAATGCCGACCTGATACGCGAGATTACATTTTATACAGGCGCCTTCCCCGCCAACCGCTCCGGAGCCTTGAGTTCCGTCCTCGACTTCCGCCTCAAGGACGGAAATCCGGACAAGCAGGCGTTCAAAGCCACCATCGGCGCATCGGAAGTCTCGCTCAGCGGAGCAGGCCATCTGGGGCAGCGCACCACTTATCTGTTCTCCGCACGCCAGTCCTACCTGCAACTTTTGTTCAAGGCTTTGGGACTGCCCTTCCTGCCCAATTTCATTGACGGACAATTCAAAACAAAAACCCGTTTCAACGAGCACAGCGAGCTGACCCTGCTTGGTCTTGCAGGCATTGACAAGATGAAACTGAATACCGATGAAAAAGGAGAAGATGCCGAATATCTGCTCAGCTATCTCCCCACTATCCATCAGGAAACATTCACTCTCGGAGCCTCTTACAGACACTACAATGGAAGGCACGTACAATCCCTTATACTGAGCCATAACTACCTGAACAACCGCAATCTGAAATACCGCAACAACGATGACTCTTCCGAAGACAACCTGACCCTGCGCCTACGCTCCACAGAACAAAAGACCACCCTGCGTTTCGAAAACCAAACGCGCTTGGGAGCATGGACCCTAAAAGAAGGAGCAGAACTGAACAACTCCATCTATACAAACCACAGCAGGCAAAGACTATACGGCAGTCATTCGGGTACGCTTTCCATCTACGAAACCTCACTCAACATCTTCGGCTGGGGGGCTTTCTTCTCTTCCAACTATACCACCGCCGACAAGCGTCTGGCCCTTTCTGCCGGTATCCGTATGGATGGCAACACTTACAACCGAAAGATGCGGCAGCTATGGAAACAGTTCTCCCCACGCCTCTCTGCATCCTACAAACTCTCGGAACAATGGACCCTGAGCGGAAGTACCGGCCTCTACCACCAATTGCCTCCCTACACCGCTTTGGGATATAAAGACAATGAAGGGCAATATCTCAACAAAAACCTGAAGTACATGCAGGTCTTTGAAAGCAGCCTCGGTCTGGACTGGCACCTGCAAGACCGGTTCATGGTTTCTGCAGAAGGTTTCTTCAAGCGTTACAGCCGTATGCCACTTTCCCTCCAAGACAACATTCCGTTGGCATGCAAAGGAAACGATTACGGTGTCACCGGCAACAAACTGAAGCAGCCGGATGTGATAATGAGTACGGGCATCATCGAAAATCCGTCCGCTCCTGTTGCCGAACAGCGCTATAAAATGAAATACCTCAAGCAGGAAAGCGGCACTATCCTGCCTACTTTAGGTATAACTGTCGAGTTTTAGCAAATAGCCGCCATAAAAACTATTTTCCCTATAAAAGTTTGCTTTCTATATATAAACCCTTATATTTGCACAATTTTCAACCAAATGTGCAATTAATATCATGGAACAAAGTTTTATCGCCTATATAGAGAATAGCATAAAGGAAAATTGGGATTTAGACGCTCTGACCGACTATAAGGGAGCAACCCTACAATATAAGGACGTAGCCCGCAAAATAGAAAAGCTGCATATCATTTTCGAGGCAAGCGGCATCAAGAAAGGCGATAAGATTGCCGTCTGTGGCCGCAACAGTTCCCACTGGGGCGTAACGTTCCTCGCAACATTGACCTACGGTGCGGTAATCGTCCCCATCCTTCACGAGTTCAAGGCAGACAATGTACACAACATCGTGAACCATTCCGAAGCCAAACTGCTTTTCGTAGGCGACCAGGTTTGGGAAAACCTCAACGAAAGTGCCATGCCGCTGCTGGAGGGCATCATGATGATGGCAGACTTCTACATTCTTGTCTCCCGCAGCGAAAAGTTGGACTATGCCCGCGAACATCTCAACGAAATGTTCGGTAAGAAATACCCCAAGAACTTCCGCAAGGAGCATGTCAGTTATCACAAGGACCAGCCCGACGAACTGGCGGTCATCAACTATACATCCGGCACCACCAGTTACTCCAAAGGAGTGATGCTGCCCTACCGCAGCCTTTGGTCAAACACCACTTTTGCTTTCGAAGTATTGCCGCTGAAAGCCGGTGACAAGATTGTCTCCATGCTGCCAATGGCACATATGTACGGACTTGCATTCGAGTTTCTGTATGAATTCGCCGTAGGTTGCCACATATTCTTCCTCACTCGTATGCCCAGCCCCAAAATCATTTTCCAGGCTTTCACCGAAGTGAAGCCTAACCTGATTGTGGCTGTTCCGCTCATTATCGAAAAGATTATAAAGAAGAGCGTACTGCCCAAGCTGGAAACTCCCGCCATGAAGCTGTTGCTGAAAGTACCCATCATCAATGACAAGATAAAGGCGACCGTACGCGAACAAATGATTCAAGCCTTTGGCGGAAACTTTGCAGAAATCATTGTAGGAGGAGCTGCCTTCAACCAGGAAGTGGAGCAGTTCTTAAAGATGATAGATTTCCCCTATACGGTAGGCTATGGAATGACGGAATGCGGCCCCATCATCTGTTACGAGGATTGGACCCGCTTCAAACCCGGTTCTTGCGGAAAGGCCGCACCGCGTATGGAGGTGAAAATCCTATCATCCGATCCCGAAAACATTCCGGGAGAGATTGTCTGCCGTGGTCCCAATGTCATGCTGGGTTACTACAAGAACGACGAGGCCACCGTACAGGTACTCGACAAAGACGGCTGGCTGCACACCGGAGACCTTGCCCTGATGGATGCCGAAGGCAACGTAAGCATCAAGGGACGCAGCAAGAACATGCTCCTTGGTCCGAGCGGTCAGAATATCTACCCGGAAGAGATAGAAGACAAACTGAACAATATGCCGTATGTAGCCGAAAGCATCATCGTGCAGCAGAATGAGAAACTGGTAGGTCTGGTTTACCCCGACTTCGATGATGCCTTTGCCCATGGGCTGAACAATGACGACATCGAACGCGTCATGGAGGAAAACCGTGTGGCACTGAATGCAGAACTGCCCGCATACAGCCAGATATTCAAAATGAAAATCTATCCTGAAGAATTTGAAAAAACGCCGAAGAAATCTATCAAACGCTTCTTGTATCAGGAGGCCAAAGGATAATGTAAAAAAACAATTAAACTACAACCTATCTAACCCTTTCTAAATTATTATCTAAATGAGAAACGAATTATTATTATCCGCCATGCTTCCGATATGCGGAATGGCGGGAGAAGCGTATGGCATGCCGCCTGGGGATGCCGTACCTGCTCCAAAAGAGCAGCCAAACATCATTCTGTTCCTAGTGGATGACATGGGATGGCAAGACACGTCCCTCCCCTTTTGGACACAGCGTACCAAGTACAACGATACGTACCATACTCCCAACATGGAACGGATGGCTACACAAGGCAAAATGTTTACGCAGGCCTATGCATGCAGCATCAGTTCACCTACGCGTGTCAGCCTTTTTACGGGAATGAATGCTGCCAGGCATCGAGTCACCAGTTGGACCCTCCGCAAGAACACTACCCATGAACAACCCGACTCGGTCATGATTTATCCGGAATGGAACGTTAACGGCATTTGTCAAGAGCCTGGCGTGGAACGGACCACACAAGTCACCTCCCTGGCCGAAGTGCTCAAAGACCATGGCTATCACACCATTCATTGCGGAAAAGCCCACTTCGGTGCTGAAGGCACTCCCGGAGCCGACCCGTTGAAAATGGGGTTTGAAGTGAACATAGCCGGACATGCTGCCGGTTCACCTGCCAGCTACTATGGCAAGGAGAATTTCGGCAACAAAACAGACGGTAAAAGCCCGCTGGCTGCCGTACCCGGTCTGGAGAAATATCATGGAACCGACACTTTCCTAAGTGAAGCCCTTACCATAGAGGCCATGAAGGCCCTGGACGATGCACAGCAGACTGACAAGCCATTCTTTCTGTACATGGCACACTATGCCATCCATACCCCTATACAACCTGACATGCGTTTCTACCAGAAGTACCTGGACAAAGGCCTTCCTCCGGTAGAAGCTGCCTATGCTACTCTCATTGAGGGTATGGACAAAAGTCTGGGAGACATTATGGATTATCTGGACAAGAACAACCTGACGGAAAACACTATCCTCATCTTCATGTCCGACAATGGCGGTTTGGCGGCCCATACCCGCGCCGGACAACTGCATGTCCAGAACTATCCGCTCAACAGTGGTAAAGGTTCCGCCTACGAAGGAGGCATACGTGAACCGATGATTGTCCGCTGGCCGGGCATCGTAGCGCCCCAAACCCAATGCGACCATTACCTGATGATAGAGGACTTCTTCCCCACCATCCTTGAGATGGCAGGCGTAGACAACTATACAACCGTACAGCAACGCGACGGCATCAGTTTCATGCCATTGCTCACCGGAAAAGGTAAAATGAAAGACCGTGATATCTACTGGCATTATCCCAATAGCTGGGGTCCTTCCGGCCCGGGCATCGGAGCCACTTGCTCCATCCGTTCGGGCGAGTGGAAGCTGGTGTATTATTTCGGTGACGGTAGACGGGAACTTTTCAACATCCCCGCCGACATCAGTGAAAAACATGATATGGCCCGAGAGAAGCCTGAAGTTGTCAAAGAGTTGTCACGGAAATTAAGTAATTACCTCCGGTCTGTGGATGCGCAGCGCCCTCTGTTGCGTGCCACCCGCCAACCAGCTCCCTGGCCGGACGAAATATAGAAAAAAGTATGAAACGAAACCTTTCCCTCCTCCTTGTGTCCCTGCTTTTTGCAGGGACAGCTCTTGCCCAAGAACATAATCCGGGCAGCGTACAGCCGGATACGATTCAGAAATCCTCCGAGAAATCTTTCCGGAAACAACGCTCTCCACGAACAGACCATGGCCCGGTAGGTATCAATATCTCCTTATGGAAAAACATCTCCACACAGCGGACTGATACCATAGGAAGCACCTGCTTCAATCTGGGTGTGTTCTCCTCCATGAACCGTCTGAATGGCCTCGGCATGAATATTCTTGGCAGTGTAACCGGCAGGGATGTGAACGGTGTACAGATGGCAGGTCTGTCAAATATGGTGGGGGGAAGCATGCGAGGCATGCAGATAGCAGGAATTACCAACATCAATGGCAACAGCCTTATCGGAGTATCCGTTTCGGGACTGGTAGGTATCACCGGAAACCATGCGCAAGGCGTCATCATTTCCGGTCTGGCAAACATCAGTGGGGACTATAATCGTGGCGCCTCCATAGGCGGCCTGTTGAATATCAGCGGAGAAGGTGCTTCCGGCATACACTTTGCCGGACTCGCCAATATTTCCGGTGGAAATTTCAAAGGATTTTCAGGGGCCGGCCTGCTAAGTGTAATCGGTGAAGACTTGAATGGCATGCAGATGTCCGCCCTTACTAACATCACCGCCGGAGATATGACCGGTGTTCAGGTTTCCGGCCTGGGCAATGTGGTGGGTGGTACAGCCCGAGGATTACAAATAGGCGCTGCCAATATGGCCATACGTGCCAAAGGGCTTCAAATAGGTCTATTCAACTACTACAAAGAAAAATTAGATGGTTTCCAGTTGGGATTAGTCAATGCCAATCCCCAAACAAAAGTTCAACTGATGTTTTTCGGTGGTAATGCCACCAAGCTGAATGTAGGTGCCCGTTTCAAGAACCGGCTCTTCTATACCATCCTCGGTGGCGGTACCCATTATCTGGATTTTGGCGATAAGTTTTCCGCTGCCCTCTTCTACCGTGCCGGTCTTGAATTACCGCTCTACAAACAGCTGTTCATCAGCGGAGATCTGGGATACCAACATATAGAAACCTTCAAGAACAAGGACTACGGCATTCCGGCACGTCTCTATGCCCTCCAGGCACGTGTCAATCTGGAATACCACCTGACCGAGCGCTTTGGCATATTCCTCACCGGCGGTTATGGCGGCAGCCGCTACTACACCCAAGGGAAAACCTATGACAAAGGCATCATTGTAGAGGGCGGGGTGACGATACTGAAATTATAAATTATTGTTTCTCCTTAATCAGCCCCGTCCTATACGCCACCAGCAGTTTCATCAAATCCTGAATCTGCGTAACGAGTTCACTTCCTTTATCCGTATCCTTCACCATCATACGCTGCGAATTGAATTCGACAACCAGGGTTGTAGACTTGATGTCTTGTCCTTCTTCAATGGCTTTCTGACGGCTCTGGAACGGCTCATGCTGCACCAACTGCAAGCCGTGGGAATGATATACCAGCGTATATCCCGCAATTCCCGTTTCCGGCTGATAGGCTTTTGAAAAACCACCGTCAATCACCAGCAGCTTACCATCCGCTTTGATGGGTTTCTCACCTTTAATGGTCTTTACCGGTACATGTCCGTTGATGATATGCGAATGTGGCCCCGGCTTCACGCCGAACTCTTCAAGAATGCGGTCACACACCTCAGCCTCGTTGCGCAAAGCATAGTAATGCCCTTTCGTCTCCTTATGCAATGTTTTGTCGGCCACAAAATAGCGTTCAAAGGTAGCCATCTTGTCTTTATCGAAGGAAGGGGCATCCGGTCCGCACCACATGTACCAGACATAATCCAGTGCAAACTGTTTCTCGTCCGAACCGTCCTCGTCAAAGTAAGCGGTACGTATCAGCTGGTCGGTCTTTTTCAGCAACTTACGTCCCCAGTATTCCTTTTGGCCGATGCGGACATGTTTAAAACTGCCGTCCGCATTCAGAGGCACGGAAGCATGATAAAGCAGGTTACTGTTGCACACCAGATACATGCCGCCATACGTAAACAAGCAGCGCATGTGCTTCTTCATCTTCTCGCTGTTCATGAAAGAAGAATGAATCCGGTGCATCAGTTCGCGCTCTTCGTCCGACAGACGATACGGGTCCGCCGGGTCTACGGTGGGGAAATTCACATCGCGCAACGGATATTCCTTGCCTTCGTATACAAACACACCACGCTCGAAATCCACCAGATGCAGCAGTTTCCGGTTCTCCATACCGAACTCAGGACGGCGGCTGATGATTTCCGCCTCCAGTTTCAACTGGATAACCGTAATCGCCTTGTGCATCTGTGTAATCAGCCGCAAGGTCTTCTCATTGTATTCCGCATCGGCAAAGTTCATTTTCGGCGCAAAGATGGTGCAAGGGTCATCCGCATAGGTATCCATGGCAAACGTTGCAAGCGGCAACAGATTGATGCCATAACCATCCTCCAGCGTTGCTAAATTGGCATAGCGCATCGACATACGGATTACGTTGGCTATACAAGCATCATTACCCGATGCGGCACCCATCCACAGAATATCGTGGTTACCCCATTGGATGTCGAAATTATGATAATCACAGAGAGTATCCATGATAATATGCGCACCCGGTCCGCGGTCGTATATATCGCCCACGATATGCAGCGAGTCGATGGTCAAGCGCTGGATAAGGTTGCACATCGCCACAATAAAATCATCCGCACGCTTCGTAGAGATAATGGTACTGATTATGACATTGATATAGGCATGTTTGTTAGGTTCGATGCTCGATTCGTGCAACAGCTCTTGAATGATATACGAGAACTCTGCTGGAAGTGCCTTGCGTACTTTCGAACGGGTATATTTGGACGAAACGTTCTGGCATACTTTTACCAACTGGTTCAGTGTTATCAAATACCAGTCATCCAGGTCCGTTTCCTGCTCCTTGATAAGTTGCAGCTTCTCTTCCGGATAATAAATTAACGTACAGATTTCCTTCTTCTCACTTTCGCGCAGTGTATGCCCGAATATTTCGTTCACCTTACGTTTCACTGCCCCCGATGCATTCTTCAGCACATGCTGAAAAGCCTCATACTCGCCATGAATATCCGTCAGAAAATGCTCTGTACCTTTCGGCAGATTCAGAATGGCCTCCAGATTGATGATTTCTGTACTGGCATCAGCAATGGTAGGAAAACTGCGTGATAATAATTGCAAATAACGCAAGTCATTGACAATACTTTCCGGAGTTATATTTCCCATAGTTATTTAATTGATAGTTGATAATTGACAGTTGATAATATCCCTCATTCTTCATTATCCATTAATGAAGAACATGAGCAGCACTTGGGCTATGATTACCCGTAGAAACATGCACAGCGGATAAACCGTAGCATAAGCTACAGACGGATTGTCTCCCGGAATGGTGTCGTTGGCGTAGTTCAGCGCCATGGGGTTTGCCATGCTTCCGCACAGCATACCCGCCATTGTTCCGAAATCTATCTTCAGCCACTTGAAGGTAACGATACCCATAATCAATACCGGAACCACAGTCAACGCAAAACCCGTAGCAATCCATAACAGCCCTTCCGGCCGGAATACCGTATCGAAGAAATGGGCACCCGCATCCAGTCCCAGGCAAGCCAGGTAAAGAGACAATCCCAATGCACGGAGCATCAGGTTCGCACTGCGCGTAGTATAAGTCACCATGTGCATCCTCGGACCGAATGTCCCGATAAGAATACCTACGATGATAGGGCCTCCTGCCAATCCGAGCCGCACGGGAGCGCTGATGCCGGGAATGGAAATAGGAATTGCTCCCAAAGCCAGACCGATGACAATGCCGATAAATACCGCCACCAAGTTCGGTTCCTTCAGGCTTTTCACAGCATTGCCCAGCACCTTCTCCACATTTTGTATAGCAGCGGCTTCGCCCACTACGGTCAGGCGGTCACCCAATTGCAAGGTCAGTTCCGCTGTGGCCAGCAGCTGCACGCCGCTACGATAAACCCGGCTGATATTGATACCGTAATGATTACGCAGATGGAGAGAACCCAGCTTCTTGCCGTTCAACTCCGGGCGCGTCACCACGATACGTTGCGAAATCAACTGGCTGTCTATGGCATTCCAGTCTATATCTTCCTTGTTCCAATCAGTATGCTCCTGCTCGCCGAAAAGCACAGTCAGAGCCGGCGTATTTTTCTCCGAGGTAATCACCAGCAGGCGGTCACCTTCCTTTATAATCTTTTCCGAGGTAGGAATACTCACATTCCCATCCCGCCACAAGCGGGAAATCACGAACTTCGGATAGCTGTTCAGCCCGCCTATTTCCTTGATACTCTTGTTGAAGATGGCAGGATTGTGCACCTGGAACGCAACAATGTAAGGCTTGTTCACGTCATCCTTCTCTTTCAATTCCAGGTCTTCCTTATGCGCCAGCGTCTTACGGATGAACAGTACGGCCAGAATGACCCCTACCACCCCCAGCGGATATGCCACCGCACACCCCAAAGCAGGGGTACTGGACTCCAATCCCATCTGTTTCAATGTCTGCTGTGCCGCACCGAGTGCCGGTGTGTTTGTCGTGGCACCGCAAAGTATGCCCACCATATCCGGCAGGGATACTCCCAACCCATAGCTGCCCAGTACAGTCAGCAGGGTGCCGATAAGCACTACACCCGTGGCGAGCATATTCAGTTGTACCCCTCCTTTACGGAAAGAGCTGAAAAAACCCGGTCCCACCTGCAAACCCAAAGCATACACAAATATCACCAGCCCGAAGCTTTCCGCATAATTCAGCATCTGCGGGTCTATGGACAACCCGAAATGCCCGGCAATGATGCCGGCAAAGAATACAAACGTCACTCCCAATGAAATGCCGCAAACATGTATCTTCCCCAATCCCAATCCGATAGCGGAAATCAGTGAGAGTACCACAACCGCCTGCAAGGCGGAGTGCTCGACGAATAAACTATATAGCCAGTCCAATGTGCATTCTATTTTACAGTTTCAGGCTGCAAAGATAGTGCAAACCTCATGCAAAATAAAACGAACCCGTCTATTTTTTATGCGGCAGCACTTCTAAAAAAGGGATACGATACAATAAATCCCTGCTGCCAGCAAAGCACTGACGGGGATAGTCAGCACCCAAGCGGTCATCAGACTCTTCGTAACTCCCCAACGCACAGCCGAAAGCCGCTTCGTGGCCCCTACTCCGATAATAGCTCCCGTAATGGTGTGTGTCGTACTTACCGGAATCTTCAGATACTCCGTCAGATAAAGCGTAAACGCACCGGCAGTTTCCGCAATCACCCCTTCCAGTGGCGTCACCTTCGTAATCTTAGTCCCCATGGTCTTCACAATCTTCCACCCGCCGGACATGGTACCGAGTGAAATGGCCGTAAAACAAGAGAATGCCACCCAGTCCGGCAGGTCATCAATACTGTTTATCCCCATTCCCAGTCCTTCCGAATGTCCGGCTATCATAGCCGCAGCAATGATACCCATTACCTTCTGTGAATCATTCAGACCGTGCCCGATGCTGAACAAAGCCGAAGACACCAGCTGCAGTTTCTTGAACCACACCTCGGCCGTATGGGGATGCGCCCTGCGGCAAATGTACAAGACCAACAACGTAAAACCGAATGCCACCACCATACCAATCAAGGGAGCCAGAAAAATGAATGCCGCAATCTTCAGAATGATACTCAACTGGATGGCCTCAAAACCGTGTGCCATGATGGCAGCTCCGGCAAAACCTCCGATAAGCGTGTGCGAAGAAGAGGAAGGGATTCCCTTCCACCAAGTGAACAGATTCCAGGCAATAGCCGCAATCACGCCGGCCAGAATGATAGGCAAAGTAATGTAAGGCTCCATCACCGTTTTCGATACGGTGTTGGCAATGCCGAAACCGCCGATGACACACTTGGCGATGAAAAAGGCCACAAAATTGAAGAAAGCCGCCCATATCACCGCCTGAAACGGTGTAAGCACTTTGGTAGACACAATGGTGGCAATAGAATTGGCCGCATCATGAAAACCGTTGATATAATCGAATATCAGAGCCAGTACAATGATAATCACTAATAGTTCCATGCGTCCGTTCGTTTATGCGTATTTCACAATCAGGCTCCTCAAAATCTTGCCCACGTGTTCGGCTGCGTCCGTCGTTTTTTCCAACTCATACATAATCTCCTTGATTTTGATGAGTTCAATGCAGTCCTTCTCTTCTTCAAAAAGCCTGGTGATGAAAAATTCATAAATATCATCTGCCCGGTTTTCTATGTCATGCAGCTGGTTGCAATATGCGCGCAGCTTATCCGGACTCTTGCGGAATGCCTCCAGTTCATCCATGGCCTGGCCGATGAGGGCCGCTTCTTGTTGAACCATATGTCCCAGCTCTTTCCCCTTGTCCGAAATAGGATGCGGATTATAGATAGTGATACGCTTGGCACAGCTGTTTATTCCATCAATCACATCATCCATGCCCGAAGCCAGGTCATGGATATCCTCCCGGTCAAAAGGAGTAATGAAAGTAGTGCCCAGTTCATCCAGAATCAGATTGGTCAGCTTATCGCCCTCGCGCTCCAAATCTTTGATTCGTTTATAATCTTCCGCCCTCTTCTCAGGCGAGTCATGGCCCAATATTTCTATCAACAGAGCCGACGAGGACAATAAAATCTCAGACAATTGCTTCAGCAAAGGAAAGAATTTCGGTTCTTTCGGTGTGAACCGGCTAAAAAAAGAATTCTTCATAATGGATAAATGTACTAAGTATATTAATTTATTTTTGTTTTCGTTGTTTCAGTCTTGCACGCAGCACTTCTACCACGGCCGGCAGTATGGAAACCACAATAATGGCCACAATCAGCAGTTTGAGGTTCTCTTGTACAAACGGAAGGTCACCGAAGAAATAACCCGCATAACAGAAGATGGCAATCCAGCAGGCGCCCCCAATCAGGTTGTACAGCATGAAGTAATAGTAATGCATCTTACCCATCCCCGCCACGAATGGCGCAAACGTACGGACGATAGGCACAAAACGGGCTATGATAATTGTCTTGCCTCCATACTTCTTATAGAACTCATGGGTCTTGTCGAGATGGCTTTGCTTGAATATTCTGGAATCGGGATTATTGAAGAGCCTTTGCCCGAAGAAATGCCCTATCATGTAGTTGCAAGAGTCGCCCAATACCGCGGCAACAAACAATATCAAAGCCAGCACATTGACCTCGAGAGGCATGTCGGGCAGTGCGGCAATAGCTCCCGCCACAAAAAGCAGGGAATCGCCCGGCAGGAAAGGTGTGACCACCAGCCCCGTTTCGCAGAAAATAATCAGAAACAATATGGCATACGCCCACATATGATATTCCTGCACTATATCAATCATATACTGATCGATATGGAGAATAAAATCTAATAGAAAATCCATTATATATTGATTATCAGTACTTAAAAAATAGAGAAAAACTCGGCATGGGGAGACGGGCAATCTCTCTGGCTCCCGAAAGAGAGGAAGGGAAAGTACTAAATAAGAATACGCCTCAGCGTATATACATAATATCTATATGAAATCTTATGGGGATGGAAAGTAAAGGGGAAAGAAGTTGTCTTTTCTTCCGGGAGCAGAGTTTTCAGGGTTCTCGCAACCTTGGCGGCAATGAAGTCCGGATTAAGCCTCAACAATTTCGAGCAAGAGGCATGCCGTAATGAGAAGGTATTTCCTATGCAACCGGCATCTGCCAGGCAATTATAATTCGCGTCCTCCCCTTTTTCCTGGCATTGTCTGCCATCTGCCCCCGACAAGCTGTGCTGGGCTCCGGAGAAATAATGCACATCCGCAGTAGGGAGTGTCTTACATCCCTCCATATCATCAGAAACGGAAGTGAACTTCGATATGAGGAACAACCCTAACAAGATATAGAATATACATTTCGCCATAGCGGGTGCAAATATAGAAACTATTTTCGGATTACAACAGAAAAATGAAAAACAAAAAGCGGTTAACCGTTTCATCAGTCAACCGCTTTCTTGTTTTTGTAGTGGGTACGAGAATCGAACTCGTATACCATGCGTGAGAGGCATGTATCCTAACCGTTAGATGAACCCACCCTCGCATTTGTCTTGTACACCCTCAGGGATTCGAACCCTGGACCCACTGATTAAGAGTCAGTTGCTC
>OQVH01001458.1_pt1 | contig 14747 bp, 16 predicted proteins | sample 1691641 | NCBI WGS metagenome assembly OQVH01 (sample SAMN03418286, study PRJEB22391) | human gut metagenome | biome: human-gut; feature: organic feature; material: feces | host: Homo sapiens | place: Italy | collected 2013-04
AAAGAGGATAGTGATATTGATATTTGTGTAAAGCTTCAAGATCCGGATTATTTTACTCGAATGGAAATAAAAGAGTCATTAGAAGAGCGTTTTAATGCAAAAGTGGATGTCGTGTCTTTAACCGCAATTATGCGTAGTTTATTTCGCAATCATATAGAGAAAGATGCAATCTATATCTAATGCTGACATATTGGATATGCTTCTTTTTGTAGAAGAGCGTATTAATACAACTATAGAAAGATGTGGTAGTGTCATTTCTGTAAATGATTTCTTAGCTTCTCCTGATAAGATGGATATTTTTGATGCAACTTGTATGCGTTTGCAAACCATAGGTGAGACTGTTAAGAATATAGATAATCTGACTAATCATGAATTATTGATAAATTATGCCGGTACTCCATGGAGGAGCATCATTGGACTGCGCAATATTATTTCTCATGAATATTTATCTATTGACCCCGAAGAAATTTTTAAAATAGTAAAAGTGCATCTGCCTGGATTGCTTCTTGCAATTCAGCAGATCAGGAATGATATTGCTGCTAGTATATGAGACCTTTGTAGCTTTCCTATTTTTTTATTATGCAAACGGTAGTCTTTAGGTGCCACTCCTATCCGCTTTGTAAACTTCTTATAGAAATGTGATCTATTCATAAACCCACTTTGATACATGATTTCTTCAATGGTGAGTGAAGTGGTCACAAGAAGTCTTGATGCAATGTGCCTACTATCTTCCAGGCACTCGCTGGTTTGTAGGGCGAAATAACCTGAAGGACAGCCGTGAGTCCGTGACCGTAACATTCAACAAGGTAGCGAAGTTACACGGATTTACGGCATACAAGACAAACAATGAAGGGATAGCGTTTGACAACGGTAGCGAAATAGTTTATATCGACCTGACATATTATCCGGTAAAAGACCCGTTGTATGAACGCCTGGGTTCAAAGGAATATACCGGAGGATGGATAGAGGAAGCGGGTGAGGTGCATTACCTTGCCTTTGACGTGCTGAAAACACGTATCGGCCGACACATGAACGATGTCTATGGCGTACCTGGAAAGATACTTATCACCTGCAACCCTAAGAAGAACTGGCTGTACCGTGACTTCTATAAGCCGTGGAGGGAAGGAAAGCTGGAAGAACCGTATGCTTTCATTCAGGCATTGGTTCAGGATAACCCTTGGGCTACGGAGGACTATATTGAGAGCCTTCGTAATACGAAGGACAGGGTGACGAAGGAACGTCTGTATTTCGGGAACTGGGAGTATGACAATGACCCGACAGCCCTTTGTGATTACGATGCTATCTGTGACCTGTTCACGAATGAGTTTGTCAAGCCTGCCGGGGATTCTTCCGGTTCTGCTGACCTTGCCATGAAGGGGCGTGACCGTTTCATAGCCGGACATTGGAAAGGGAATGTCTGCTATATCAAGCTGGATCAGGAATACAGTACTGGGAAGTCCATCGAGACAGACCTGAAGCGTATGATGATAGAGTGTTCCATTCCACGCAGCCGGATGATAGCGGACTCTGACGGATTGGGAAGCTATCTTGAAAGCTATCTGAACGGAATCAGGGAGTTCCATGGAGGAACACGTCCCATCAATCCTGAGTATGACAACCTGAAATCGGAATGTGCCTTCAAGCTGGCGGAGATGATAAACAACCGCCTTCTCCGTATAGTATGTACGGAAGCACAGAAGGAGCGAATCATTGAAGAGCTTGGGGTGTTGAAGCAGGACCACATAGATGCGGATACGAGAAAGAAGGGAATTATCAGCAAGGAAAAGATGAAGGAGATACTTGGCCGCTCTCCTGACTATCTTGACATGCTGATTATGGCGATGTTTTTCAGGATAAAACCAGTGTTAAGGCGGCCGAAAGCAAAACTTGGGAATATATGACGGTAAAGGAGTTGTTGGTAGTTGGTAATCTGTCACACGGTATTGAAGGAGAGCTTGAGAAGCTAAGAAAACCGTGGAAAGTAGGAAAGGTCAGGACACCTGATACCTTGAATGACATGAATATGGGTGAGCTTATGCAGTTGCAATCAATCAGTACGGAGAAGGAAACGATAATGGTTCCCTGTCGTGTGCTTCTGGGAATGCCGGAGCGTGAGGTGATGAGGGCTGATGCATCTGAGGTTATCGGCTTTTGCTTCTGGGTGGCCAGGGAAGTGAAGCGGATAAACAAGCTGTTTGCTTCCACGTCCGTTCCTCCTACACCGGAGGAGAAGCAGGCTGGGGCAGAAGCATTGAATTTCGGGCCGTTCGGACTGCTCGACTATTATGCACTGAGAATGGGAATAACGGACCATGAGGCGGTAGAATATGTTCCGTGGGTGCGTGTGTATAAATGCCTGGATATGGATGCCAGGAAGATGAGGTATGAACGCAGGTTACGTAAAATCTTGGAGGGAAAGAAGAAATGACAGTAGAAGAGAAGGTTAGGAAAATAGTGGAACAGATGGGAGTTACCTATCTGTTTGAGAACTGGCAGGCTGCCAATGTAAGGCTTGACAAGATGCAGCTTCCTGCCGTGATGTATGTGCTTCCGGCTTCCGGAAATCTGAATGTGGGGCTTATGCAGATGAAAGACTTTCCTAACTGCATGATAGCCTTTATGGACAAAACGAAGCATGATTTCTCCGGTGAAGAGAATGACATGGTGATAGAACGATGCAAGTCTTTGGCCAGGGAGTTTATACTGAACGTGAACAGAAGCGGAATGTTTGAGCCTGTACAGGGTGACATTCAGTATTCGGTGTTCTATGATAAGCTTGACGTGAATGTGACGGGGATTGTCATCCAGATTCCTTTGAAGGAAATAAGAGGAATCGTGATATGCCCTACAAAAACAGTGAAGGAGATAGTGTATGGAACTTCTGCTGAGGGATAAGGTGATGGAGCTTGTGTCTTCAGAACTTGAAGCATTGAAACAGAAGGTAATCGAAAACCAGAAGAACTCCGGTCAGGTTGCTTCCGGCAGAACGATAGCCAGCATGAAGGTAGAGGTTACGGAGGATGGCGGTGTTCTGTGGGGACGTAGCCCGTTCGGGACGCTGGAGACCGGACGAAAACCGGGTAAGGTGCCGGCAGGATTCTGGAAGATAATCCGGCAATGGATGGATGACAAGGGCATCCAGGTACAGAAGCCTGATTCCTTTGCTTACCTTGTGGCGAGAAAGATAGCCAATGAAGGAACACAGCTATTCCGGAATGGCGGTAGGGATGATATTTATTCTCCTGAAGTGAAGGATACGGTAGAAAGGGTATCGCAGGGTATCGGTATTCTGTTCGGGAGTGAAGTGGAACATATAAATCTAAATTTCAATGAGAACGGGAGTATTTGAAACGAATAAGAGCATCATGTATCCTGATGAGGTTTCTTTCTGCTTTAACCCGATGAAGATTAAAGTCAATACGGGAAACACTGTTACATGTACAATTTCATATGGTGCAATGTCATTTACCGACAAGAGAACTCCGTATGGAGGAAGTGTGGAACTTGATATTTCAATGTATTCACAGGCGTTTTTTAATGCTGGTGGAATGGAACTGTTACCTTCCAAAGAGATTACTGTAAAGATTCAGACCTCGGCAGATTCATTTACTTTTACCACTAAGGTAATATGGGGTGCTATGAATATAGGGGAAGTATTTAATCAGTCACGTACGGTTACGTGGTTTAAGAACTTCCCGTTCACGCTTTCCATGTATATAGCTTCCGGTGCAACGATGAGGAAAAGATATGACAGGAACAAATATCAGACTTTTAGTGCAGGAAGCGGACTTGTGCATCTGAATCCTTCTTCTCTGTTTGGAGGTGCAACGAATTTTGGCGTAATACGTCTGGATGAAGAGATTCCTGAGAGCACTTTTGATTATACCTTTGACAGCACGTTCCGGCCAGTAGGTGATGGCGTGATTATTAACCGCCTTGTGGTGGATGATTCGGAATGTGGAATATATCTCAGATGGATAGACAGGCATGGATTTTACCAGTACTGGCTTTTTCAGGAGGGAGAATCAGGCACTGGTGTAGATAATGGTGATAAATTGTATTGTGATTTTTCTGATGAAAATTATAGTTTCTATGGTGTTTTCAGGTACAATGGCAAATCTATGCAAATGACGAAAAAGGCATGTGCCACTCTTGTGGACCAGGGAACATTCAATATGCTTCTTACCCTTCTTTCGTCTCCTTTGGTTGATATGTATCTTAATGGGAACTGGGTTCCAGTGAATATATCTACAAAAAGTATTTCTGGTACCACTCAGACATTACAAGATTTTGAGATTGAGGTAGAATTTCCAGAAACAATTTCGCAGAGCTTATGAGAGATGAGTTATATATTGACGGGACGAAAGTGGATATGGGTGAATCCGGTGTTTCTCTTGAATACCGTAGCAATATCCTGACGGATATTAGCAAGATTGTAAGTAATTTCAGCTATACAATTAAGTTGCCGAAGACAAAAAATAACCTTCGGCTGATAGAATGTGCTCATATACCCAGTGCGGTGAGCAGCTTCCCATATCTTCCTCATGTAGGTACTTTATTACGTGACGGTGTGCAGATCGTTGATGGAGCCAATGTGGTATTGATGTCAGTAAGTGACACTATAGAGATTGCTCTTTCATGGGGAAACGCTAATGGCTTTTCAAAAATTATTGAGTTTGAAGGAAACATAGATGATTTGGATTATGGGTTAGATGATTATATTTTTTGGAGGTATGATATATCTCCAGATGAAGATGCACCTATTATGAATTATGGCTTCAGAAGCACAGAGAAACATGTGTCTTACCATCCGGTTGTATCCGCTAAATGGCTTTTGGATAGGATACAGAGTCAGTTTGGTGTGAAATTCTTGTTCCCCTCTGATAAGCAGGATATTCTTCAAAGTCTGAAAATTCCACTACTGAAAAAAGAGGATGCACAGAAGCATGTGGATGCAAATCGGGTACTATTGACTTTGAATGGCCTGAAAAAACTGATGGAGCTTTTCGGTTTTATCAATTGTTGTTTTACGGTCTTGTACAATCCTATTATATTGAATATTATAAGGATGGTATTTTTACATCAGCTTTTAAGCCAAAGTTTAACGACTTGCAGCTGAACTATTCGATAGATTGCAAATTAGTTTATGTTGGAGGTGCATACAAGAATGGAGGATACTTGGATATAGTAGATGCTGACACCGGAGAGATAATAGACCAGGTAAATGCGTGTGAAGTTATTGATAGAGGGAATGATAATTATGAGTGTCATTTCAAGAAGGATTTGTCGTTGGAGCCGTATGATAAGACAATTTACATAAGTACAACAGTTTCTAAAACTGGTGATGATAGCGTTAATCTGGTTTCTGGAAGTATAACTCTTGAAGCAAAAGTATCTGAGGTAGGGGCCGATATAGGAGAGTACAACAAGTATTTTACCGTACCAAATTTGCCATCAATAAAATTGATAGACTTTATTAAGTCTATAGCTTATATGCTTGGCGTTTTTGCGGTTCCGGGTGATAACAACGACATACATTTCGTATCGTTTGACTCGGTGATAGAAAATAAAAGTAATGCAGTAGATTGGTCTGGAAGGGTTTTGATTAATGATTATGGTGATGCAGCACGTAATATTAGTTATCAGTTGAATGACTTCACCCAGAAAAACTGGTTCCGCTATAAGGAAGATGATAATGTTACTGAGAATTATGATTCGTTTATAGCAGTTGAGAATAGGGCGTTAGATTATGAAAGAGATGCTGTCTCACTTCCTTTTTCTGCTTGTGATACGTTGGGAGGTGTGGCAAGTATCCCGTTGTATTCGTATAATGATGATGGAGAGCTGGAATATGATAGTGGGATGAATCCACGAATCGTTTTATATGATTCTGAGACTCGTTCAGGTGTTTTCTATCCGTTAAGATGGGAGGAGTTGATAAGACAGCATTATGCATCGTATCAGGAAGTGGTCAGACAGCCAAAGGTTATAAAGGAGCTTGTTCTTTTATCTGCTCCGGAATTGGCCGTACTTGACTTGCTTAAACCTGTATACATACGACAATACGGTTCATATTTTGCGATTGTGAAGGTGAAAACCAAGGAGAATAATATATGCGAAGTTGAATTGCTAAAAATATAGTGTTATGGCGGATAAGGTGGAGAAAATCCTTGACATCAAGGTGAATTACAATGAAGCTGTAAAGGCGATAGCGGAATACCAGACGAAGATTGATGCGGCCAGGGATGCAGAAAAGAACCTGAAAAAGCAGTTGAAGGATGGGGAAATATCCCGTCAGCAGTATAACGAGGAGATGGCTGCGTCAAAGATTGCCATTGCAGATTATAATGATGCGATACGTATCATCAACAAGACTGTACAGAATCAGATTAAGCAGGAGAAAGAGCAGGAGGGGAGCCTGAAAGCATTACGCGCTGAGCTGTCTAATTTGACGGCTGAATATGATGCTCTGTCGGAAGCTGAAAGAAAGGGTGCCAGTGGTGAGGAACTGAAAAATAAGATAAACGAGGTTACGGATGCTTTGAAAGGTGGAGAGGAGGAAACGCAGAGGTATTACCGGAATGTGGGTAACTATGAGGAAGCGATTAAGAGTGCGGTTTCAAGTAATATTCCGTTTATTGGAACATTAATACAGACTCAAGATGAGATGGGAAGTGTGAAGGCAGGTGCTGTGGCTGCAGGTGCTGCCGTGAAGAATTTCTCAAAGACACTTCTTGCATTGTTGGCCAATCCGATTGTAGCTATTCTTACTGCGATTTCCGTGGTGATTATGGCTGTAGCTAAAGGTATTAAATCGAGTGAGGAAAATACAAGCCGATGGAATGCTGTTCTTGCTCCATTGAAAATGGCTTTGGATGCCGTGGGTAAAGTGCTTCAGATTGTGGCAAGTGGAATACTTTCTGTTGTAGAAGCTGGTGGTAAGATGATGGGATGGATTACCAAGCAGCTTGAAAAACTTCCGGTACTTGGTAAATATGTGGCAGAGGTGAACAAGGAGAATGAGAGATACATTGCTATGGCAAAGGAGCAGGCGGCAATAGACAGGGATACACGAAACCTTCAGGTGCAGAATGCAAAGAATGCTCTTCAGATAGCTACTTTGAAGGCAAAGGCTGACGATGAACTGAATTTTTCTGCAAAGGAACGTATGGAAGCTATCAGGGAAGCTAACAGACTGGAGGAGGAAGCTAGCAAGAAGAACTACGAACTGGCCAAGAGAAGATATGAACTGATGGTACAGCAGAATGCGATGGCTGAGAACACCAAGGAAACCAATGATGCTATTGCTCAGGCTGAGGTGGAGATGTATAATGCGTTGACTGAGTATCAGGATAAAAGGGGTGAATTGCTTGGTCGTGAGGTGTCTTTGGCTAACGAAATAAAATCGGCTGAAAAGGAAAAATCGGATGCGGCTATTGCTGCAAAGCAGAAAGAATTGGAAGCGGTAAGAGCGGCAGAGGATGCCATGCTGGCTCTTGTGAAAGATGGGCGTGATAAACAAAGTAAGGAGATAACCTTACAGTATAATCGTCAGATTGAGGATTTGCGTACGAGGCTGAAAACAGAGACAGACCTTACAGTAAAGGCCCGCCAGGCTATCAACGACCAGATAAAAGCTCTGGAACAGCAGAAGGCTGCTGAGTTGCAAAAGCTGTCTGAGGAGGAGTTACAGAAAGAGATAGACAATCGTACCAAGCTTATTTCCTTACAGCTTGAAGCCGTAAAGGAAGGTAGTGAGCAGGAATATCAGTTGAGGATGCAGCAGCTACTTGCCCAGCGTGATGCCGAGCTTGCTGACAAGGAACTGACCGAGCAAATGAAGCTTGCCATCGTGGACAAGTATGACAAGCAGATGGACGATCTGATATTACAGCGTGAGCAGGAAATATCGGATAAGCAGCAGGAAGCCGTCAGACTGAGAATGGAGAATGAAATCATGCAGCTCCAGCAGTCCGGTGCAAGTGAACTGGAAATACTTCAGGAACAGGCTTCGCAGAAATTAGAACTGTTGAACAGCATACAGCAGCAGGAAGGGGAGAGTGAACAGGAGTTCCTTAACCGTAAGCTTCAGGCTAATCAGGAATATATCGATGCGAAGAAGGCCATTGCAGACAAGGAGGTTGAGATAGAGCAGGTAAAATTCCAGGCAATAGAGACAATAACATCAGGTCTGTCATCCGCCTTTGAAACATTAGGTGAAAATAATAAGACTTTTGCCATACTCTCAAAGACACTGGCTCTTGCTGAGATTGCCATCAATACCGGAAAGGCTCTGGCTGCCGGTATAGCACAGGCTCAGTCTGTCCCGTTCCCGGCTAACTTGGCAGCTATCGCAACGACAGTAGCAACGATACTTTCTAATATTGCTGTAGCTACAAAAACGGTAAAAAGTGCTAAATTTGCAACAGGTGGTTTAGTCACCGGACCAGGCACCGGAACAAGCGACAGCATACCTGCACAGCTTAGTAACGGTGAGTCGGTGATGACGGCCAGAGCCACCTCGATGTTTGCTCCTTTGCTCTCATCATTCAATCAGATGGGAGGGGGAGTTCCTATCAACGTGACACAGACAAGTAGTCAGGCTCTCGGAGAGGACATGCTGGCCAGAGCTGTCGCCAAAGGAGTTCAGTCTATGCGTCCGGTTGTTTCGGTTGAAGAGATAACCAGTGTGAGTAACCGTGTAAAAGTATTGGAGAATCTTGGTAATGTATGAACGTGTATGAATTTCTAAACACACATAAGGGAGTGATGGAGCAGTTACAGACGCTCCCGGTACAGCCGTCGGACGTGAGATACCTTGAACTTTACAAGGAATACAGCCGTCTGATGAAAGAAGGGCATAAGAAAACCTACGTATTGCAGTACCTTTCAGACGAATACAGCGTGGATGAGAGGACGATATACAGGGTTGTAAAGAAGTTTTCCACGGAAGTGGATATGTAATTGTTTGAGGTGGGCAGCGGCTCACCTCTTTTTGTTTGAAAAATCGACTGACAAGGCGTGTCAGTGCTATTCCTTTCAAAAATTCTTATAGCCATATCGCGTTCACTACCTTTGTTTCAAACAATTACGAGATATGGCGAAATTATTTATCAACAAAGACATTGTAGCTGATACCGAAAAAATGGAAAACTGGTATCTGACTGGCGTTGATGGTATGTCCTTCTCTGATGTACAGGATTTTCTTGGCTGGATTGCTCCGGATGACAATCACATTGATATTGAATTACACTCGTGCGGTGGTGATGTGGCTGAAGGATATGCGATATATGATGCTTTAAGGGCTACTGGGAAGGAAATTTCTGCTACTGTAGTAGGACGATGTGCTTCAATGGCGACAGTAATTCTTTTGGCAGCTCCTATCGAGCGCAGAAAGATGTATCCGCACGCAAAGATTCTTATTCATTCACCTTATTGTCCTGGTGTAGAAGGTTCTCTTGATATTTCAGCGCTTGAATCCTTAAAAGCTGGGTTGGAAGCAGAGCGTGAACGTATGATTTCAATCTATGTTGAGCGCTGTGGGGTTGATCGTGCGGTGATAGAGGAACAGATGGCTAAAGAAACATGGTTTGGTGGTGAGGTAGCCAAGCAACTTGGATTTGTGAGTGAGGTAATTATGCCGAAGTCAGCTAAAGTAGTATCTAACAATAAATTTATGGGAAAAAAAGAAAATGAAGTTACGGTAAGCAAGTCATTGCTTGACCGTATGCTGGCCAAGTTAGGCTATGCAAAAATCGAAGATGTTCCTGCGGTAGCGTTGGAGCTTACAACTGCAGGTGGCGACACATTGACAGTAGAGCGTGAAGAAGGTGAACCGCAAGTAGGTGACGCGGCAAGCCCGGATGGGGAACACGTAATGCCAGACGGGAAGACTATCGTAGTGACTGACGGTGTAATTACCGAAATCCGTGAAGCTGAAAGTGGAAATGATGATACAGCAGCATTGGAGGCACGTATCGCAGAATTGGAACAGCAGGTTTCTGACTTGACAGCCAACGCCAAGACAGAGGATGATGTCAGAATCCTGGATGCAGTGGCTAAGGCTGGAGGAATTGAAAAACTGACTAAAGCGGCCGCAAGCAAGTACACTCCTGCAGGACGTACTACTACTATCGGTAAAAAGACTGAGACAAAGAAAGTGAGCAAGATTGGACAGAAATTGGAGAAAATCAAAGAAGAAAGAAAAGGAGGTAACAAATGACGTGGGAACAGTTAAGCAATCTGACACCTGATAATGGTGCAATTAGAGATTTGAAAGATTTGATTATTGCAGAGATTTTTACCGACCCTGAACTGGAGCGCTTCTTCACTCTTGTACAGAACGCTAAGAATGGTGAAAAAATTGGTTATCGTGGTGCAATGAGTGATGTCGGTTGGGCTGGCTCTGGTTGTAATCCAAGCTATAAAAGTGCAACCATTCAATTCCTGGAAAAAGAATGGTCAATTGGTGATTGGCAAGTTCCTTTGAAGTGGTGTTATACAGAACTGATTAATACTATTGCTGAATATTGTCTGAAAACAGGGACTGAAATTGGCGATTTGACTTCGAATGAATATATGGATGATATTGTTTATCCAGCATTGAAAGATGCGATGATGAGCATGATGTGGCGATTTGTATGGTTCTCAGATAAGGATGCAAAACTTCATTCTAACTCTGGAGTCTTGTCTACAGGAACTGATGTGGAATTGTTTAAAACGACAGACGGTTTGTGGAAACGACTTTTTGCTGTTGGAACTGCCAGTGCTGGTCAAAAAACAGCTATTGCAGCTAATGGTGAAGCGACGATGGCCGAACAGTTTAGCAAGTTGAAGGAGTCTGGAGTAGCAATCGGAATCTTCGATGCGATGCTTGAAAATGCAGATGCCCGAATTGCAGGTTTGCCAGGTGCTGGTATCTTCTGTACTAAGACGCTTGCAGATGCATTGACAAAAGACTTGAAGCGTGAATATAAGGAAATCCTTACATGGGAGCAGGTATTTGGAGGAATGAAAATGACAGAGTACAATGGTGTTCCTGTATACCAGATTCCGGTGTGGGATAGAATGATTATGAAATACCAGAATGACGGAACGAAACTTAATCTTCCTCACCGTGCTGTGTTTGGTTCTCCTCGTGAAATGTTGGTCGGAACTCCAGCTAATGACCTGATTTCAGAACTGGATATTTGGTTTGATAAAAAAGACCGTATGAACTATCTGTATTCCACGGGTAAGATGGGAACACAAATTGGTCAGGATGATTTGTTCCAGTTGGCTTATTAACGAAAAGGAGGAGTTATGTCAGGAATCTGTGACTATGCAATAAAAAGGGACATCGTGGCAAGCTGCGATGACCCGCTCGTTCCTGGAGTAGAGCAGGAAGGCGTTATCATGAACCGGAAGGACATAGATTTCGCTACAGTAGCATTCAATGCAACGCGTAAGAATGTGATTGAAACGCTGGCCTTGAAGGAAGGCAAGAAAGCCTATAAGGTTATTGTGCCTGGAAGCACTCCGTTTACCGGGACGAACACGGCACTTGCTGTCGGTACGTATCAGAATACGTTTACCAATACGGTGAATATGGTGATTCTTGCCAATGACCCAGACGTGTGTGCGGACATTATTGACGGGCTGGCAAACGGTGAATATGTGGTAATCCTGGAGAACAAGGCGAAGAACTTGCAGAAGGAAGAGAATCCGGGTGATTCTGCATTCCAGATTTATGGTTATTACCAAGGCTTGAAGGCTGCCGAAATTAGCAACGACAAATATTCGGAAGAAACCGATGGTGGCTGGTCAGTATCTCTGCAGGAAACAAAAGTGCCAAAATCTGCTTTGTTCCTTTACAAGACAGACTACGAGACTACCAAGACGGCCATCGATACGTTGACATCTCCAGCAGCTTGATATGGAAGTGATTGATGTGGTTAATAGGTTGAAGGAGTTGGGAAGCATTGCTTCCCTCTCTTCTTCTGACAAGGCAGAGATTGAAAACCTTTATGTGCTTGTCCTTGATAAGAAGTTTATCCGCACATCTTGTAGCGACTGTTATCATGATGCGGTGATAGAAATGAGTGTTTACCTTAACAAGAACGGAAAGATGAAAGAAAAATCAGAATACGGCTTGAAGAACGGTGTTCTCCTGCAGATGGGATTTGGTAGTAGCGAAATGTATACGAATGCTAACCTTACTGATGAAGCAGCAGAGAAGTATCTGGCGAAATACCCGGACAACATTAAGTATTTCTCAAAGAAACCCGATGACTGGGAAGAACGTGTAAAGTCCAGAAAGGACGGAAATGTGGTGATTAATGACGAGCTTGTCTCTCTCATGGTGGAAGCTATGAAGGATGGAGTTTCAAGTAAGTCAATTCAGGAAGAGTTCAAGGGTTATAAAATCTCCGGAAAGACTATTACAAAAAAAGTCCTGACAGCTCACGTAAACAAGGCTCTGGAAGTATTTGCTGATATGCGGGAGAATCCTGAAGGAAGTGAAGAAGGCAGTGAGAATGGGGATAATCATGAATCTACTGATGGGCAGACCGATGAAGAAGGAGAAGCGGTAGAAGGCGCTGAATAAATTAAAACCTCACGGAATTATGAAAGTAAAGGAACTTAGAAAGAAGAGCAGTGTAAGGGTAGATATACGCTATTTGCAGCAGCTTGGGATACAGTCTTACGGGGATGACAACCTCTATCCGCAGACGGTAAGAAATATCATTGCAGCGAGTTCTACCGGAAGTGAATGTGCTGACCGTTTCGCGGATTTCATTGAAGGTAACGGATTCCGTGAGGTTTCTTTTTCGGAGTATGTGGTAAACCGAAAGGGAGATACGGCTGATGATATACATTCTCTTGTTTGCCGGGATATGGCTGACTTCAATGGGATTGCCATTCATGTTAATTACAACATTTTTGGACAGATTGTGGAAATTCAGCATATCCCATTTGAAAACTGCCGTCTGGTGGAAGAGGATGATAACGGATATGTGTCTAAGATTGCCGTGCATCCTGACTGGAGCGGTACGAAAACCAGGAAAGGGAAGAAGATACGTGTGGCAAAAGAGAATATCGACTACATTGATGTGTTCAATCCGTTGAAATCTGTTGTTCTGGCGCAGATTGAAGCTGCTGGCGGGATAGAATACTATAAGGGGCAGGTTCTATGGGTATCCATGGCCGGAAAACAGACTTATCCGGTAGGTAAATCTGACCGTGTCATTACTGAGATGAGCACGGATGAAGGGCTTTCAAACGTGAAATTCAGGAATGTGCGCAATAATTTTCTTCCGTCCGGTATGGTTGTCACTAAGAAAGGCTCGGATATTGCCAGATACGATGAAAAAGGTAATGAAATAAAGATTCTGGAGGATGACGGATTTTCTGATAGCCTTGTCAAGCTTCAGGGGGATACAAATTCCTTGAAACTTATAGAGGTAACGCTTGAAAATGATGAAGAAAAGCCTGAATTTATCCCGTTCACTACACAGAATTATGATAAGGAGTTTACCGTTACGGATGCAAGTGTGGTGGAGCGCATTTATTCCGCCTATGGTCAGGAGCCGTGGTATTGTATTCGTATCGGGAAAGTGGGCTTTTCCGGCGATATTTTGGAAGATGCCTTTGAATACTATAATTCTATTGTCAGCAAGCAACAGCGTTTAATAGAGCGCACGTTTGACCGTATTTTCCGCAACTGGTATGAGGTGGCAAACCCGTCAATGGATTTTAGTGTACAACCATTAAAGTATATAAGAAATGCAGCAGTATCTGATAACAACGCTTGAGGTCGCAGATTTGTCACGTAGCATGTCCGTACATGTAGATGAAGATAAGATAGATACGTATATACGTGAATCGGAGAGTATTGATATAAAGTCAGCTCTTGGTGATGCATTTTATCTGGATGTGAGGGAACATCCGGAGAAGTACGCGCTTCTTCTTGATGGTGGAACGTACGAGGACAAGTGTGGAGAGAAAAAGATATTCATGGGTATTAAAACGGCGTTGGCATATTATACCTATGCACGGATCGTGAAGAACGGTGACTTGAATGTGACTAGATACGGACTTATGCAGAAGGAGGATGAATACAGCAGCCGTCCGGACATCAAAGAGAAGGTGATGGCTTATAATGATGCGTTTTCCATCGCTGACCGCTATCTGAAGGAGTGTGTAATGTTTCTCGATGACAGGAAGGAAGAATATCCACTTTACAAGGGAAATGGAAAAATCAAAGCAAACAGAACTGTATTTAGAATTTTAGGAGATTAGGATATGGCAAAGGATTTTGAATCTTTAAAGCAGCAAGCTCTTGTAATCAAAAATGAAGTTGAGGACGGTGCAAACAATACGGAACGTGTTGGGGGAATGCTGGAGGATATTGTTGAAAGTATGAAATTAGGAACGACCGAGTTCAACGTGTCAGCTTTCTTCCCCACTGGAGGTACAAGCGGAAGCAACAAGTACGACCTGGCCAGCGCAATCGGCAAAGTTCCGGCAGAACTTAGAGCGGAAGGAGTGAAGGTTTCCTTCCTGAATAGTTCCGGAAAACCGGAAAGCTGGAAGTACCAGGGAGGTTCCTGGGCGGTAGCCAACTTCATCAAGGAAGCTGATGGAGGTAACAAGATTCTGACTTGGGTAACTGACGCAGCTACGACACGTAAGCAGGTACAAACGAGTGAAAGGAAATCGGGAATGATTATATCATACAAAAATCCCGATGGAGATTGGGTAAATGA
>OQVH01001466.1_pt1 | contig 14717 bp, 14 predicted proteins | sample 1691641 | NCBI WGS metagenome assembly OQVH01 (sample SAMN03418286, study PRJEB22391) | human gut metagenome | biome: human-gut; feature: organic feature; material: feces | host: Homo sapiens | place: Italy | collected 2013-04
TTAATTGACAAACTTTTCAAAGAACTCATTTTATTTACTGCCAGAGCCGCTTAGGCTGGGCTAATTTTTAACGAACTATTGATTAAAATAAACTTATATATTTGCCGTTGTATTAATAACTTTAAATCGAATTCGAGTAGGTGAAAGCGTACTACCTATGAAAAATGTACACTAAACTTAACAAACATTTAAACTATGAAAACAAAATTATTCTTTTCAATGTTAGTAATGGCCGTAATGGCACTTTTTGGTTGTAGTGAAGACCAAACAGCTTTGCAGGTAAATTATGAGAATACTGGTATCGTAAAGGGTAAGGTGGTATTTGTAGAAGAAAGTGGAAGAGAGAGAATCGGTGCTGGTGTTACTGTATATGCGGATATTCCTTATAGTACATTGGGAGATGATAGCTCCTTGGATGGGGATAAACATTTTGAAACTCAAACAGATGGAAATGGTTTGTTCTCTTTGGAATTACCGGTAGGCAATGGAAAGACAACTCTTCCAGGAATTATAATTAAAACACAACAAGTTTCTTTGGAAAATGAATCTGGATATTATGAAGCAGCTATTTCAAGTGTTGTTCAAATATCAAAGGGGGTGACAACTTACTTGCAGAATACGTTGAAAATGGATTATGTAGAATTGGACTGGACCTTGAATAATAGTACATCAGGTAATAATAGTGGTACATCAGGAAATGAATAAACTAAGAAGGCTATGAAAAAATATATATTATTTGCTTCAGCTTGCTTGCTCTCATTGAATTTGTTTGCACAGCAGGACAAACCGGAAAAGAATTATCTTCCAGAAGAAGGAGATGTGACAATTGGTATTAATGCCATTCCATTTTTGAAATATTTGGGTAACTGTTTCAGTGATGCTGGAAATAATACGATTAATGCGACTGATGTGGGAGGAGTTCCTTCAATAGGGTTTCCAGTTGCTCCCGGATTACAAAATCCGACTATTTCTATTTTTGGAAAATACTTTTTGACAGATCAAACAGCCCTTCGATTAAATGTTGGTATAGGGATTGGTTCTAAGACACAGCGTGGATATGCACCAGACGATGCAGCATTAGTAGCAGATCCTTTAAGTGTAGCACAAGTGGAAGATTCGTATAAGTACAGAAGTACAGGTTTTTCTTTGGCTGCAGGATATGAATGGAGAAGAGGAGGTAAACGTTTGCAAGGATTTTGGGGTGGACAAGCTGTGGTAGCATATTCTAACAGTAAACATTTCTTTAATTATGGCAATGCGATTACTGAAATAAATCAGACTCCATCACAAACAAGTACAGTGTGGGATAATCCGGTTTCAGGACAAACAGTACCTACTTTAAATCCAAATATCGGAAATAACTCTCGTTTGCTTCAGCAAAATGATGGACGTTCTTGGACTTACGGGGTAGGTGGTTTTGTTGGTGTAGAATATTATATCGCTCCAAAAATTGCCATTGGTTGTGAAATGTCTTTGAATTTGTTGTGGACTACAGAGGGGAAATCTCTACAAAAGAGCGAACGATTTAATCCCGATTTTAATCGTGTAGAAGAAAATGTGCGTTGGAGTGAGCCTGGCGGTTCTGCTTTCCATTTTGGAACGGAGAATATTGGAACATCTTTGTATGTGGCATTCTCATTCTAAGCGGTCTTGGGTTATTAATACATAAATTATTCGGAAGGGAACAAAAGAAGAAGTTGCTCCCTTCCGTTTTTTGTGTAGTTACATTTTCTTCTTGCTCAATTCTGCTCGTATACGACTGAGCGACTGAGGTGTGATAAACAAATAAGAAGCGATGTGCTTCAGCGGTACGTGCTGTAATAATTCCGGATTTTGCTCCAGGAGTGTCAGGTAACGCTGTTTGGCTTGTGCAGCACCTCCGTTTATCATCCAGTTTTCCATGTCCAGAAACTGGCGTTCAAAGATGATTCTTCCGATGTTGGCGAACAAGACGGAAGAAGAGAAAAAAGTCTCCAGCTTGCTTTTAGAGATACGGTAGACACGGCTGTCGCTCATAGCTTCGATGGAAACCAGAGAAGGAAGTCCGGCCACATATCCCCAGGAGGAAAAGATACTGTCACCTTGAAAGGCAAACCAGAGCGAAATGTCCACTCCGTCGCGCAGGTAATGTCCTCTCCAGATACCGTCGGCTACCAGATAGAAGGAAGAGTTACGCTCTCCCTCCCGTACGATATGTTCCCCTTTCCGGTAGGTTAGCAGTTCCATCTGTTCCAGCAGCTTTTCGGCTTCCGGCTGTGCCAGTCCGTATTTTTCACGAAGTATCTCAATAAAAGCTTTCATACCTTTCTGCGTTTATGCAGGCACAAAGGTAATAAATCTTTAGCTTCGTTTCCTGTGACAATAGATGGTAATGACAAAAAGAAAGGTCAGCAGTTCGGAAACGGGGACGGCCAGCCAGATTCCCGGTACTCCCCACAGGATGGGCATCAGCCAGAAACAGAACAGGATGAGGATAAAACCACGCAGCAGGGTGATGGCCATGGCCGGACGGTCGCGTTCTACACTCTGGAAATAGCCTATGGATACAATGTTGATGCCGAAGCACACGAAGCCGGAAGCAAACAGGGGAAGTCCTTTAACGGCCAGGTCGTGTGCCGGATAGGAACTGTCGATAAACCACGAGGTGATTTGAGCGGAGAACAGGGTTGTAACGGCAAATACCACGACACCGCAGGAGATGGCGGTCAGCAGGGCCAGGCGAAAGGCAGCACGTACGCGCTCCGGATTTCCGGCTCCAAAGTTGTAGCTGAGAATGGGCTGTGCCGACTGGGCAATGGCATTGTATACCATAAAAATGATGGGGAAGAAGTAGCAGGCGATGCTGTAGGCGGCCACTCCGTCTTCACCCAGGTAGTGAATGAATACGTAGTTGCCGGTAAACATCATGGTGGCAATGGCTGCTTCACAGAGGAAACTGGACAATCCCAGTTTGCACATATAGCCCGTGTTGCGGAGGGTGAGACGCAGACTCTTGGATGATAATTTCACTTTGCACAAGTGCAGTACCCGGTGCGGCTGCATCAGGTAAATCAGAATCATCAGGGCACCTACGATGTATCCCAGGCTGGTAGCTAAGGCCGCACCGAACATTCCCCATTTAAGAACGAAAATAAACAGATAGTCCAGTCCGATATTCAGCAGGGCCGGTATGATGTTGCACACCATGGCATAGTTGGGCGAGCCGTCCAGTCGCACGAAGAACATGCCGGAACTCAGCAGGGCACTGAAGACCAGGAAGGGGACAAACCAGTGCATGTATTCCGTGGCGAGAGGCAGCAGACGGGGAGAACTTCCTAGCAGCAAGGCAATTTTCTCCACGTTGCAGAGGATGACTGCGGCGTAGGCGATGAGCAATAAGGAGGAAACCACTACTGCTTGCGTAATATTGATGCGGGCGACCTTTACCTTTCCTTGCGACAGGTGAATGGAGGCTACAACCGATGCACCGATACCGAACATCAGCGCCACTCCCGTATTGATGAGGAAAAGCGGAGCCGTAATGTTGACGGCAGCCAGGGCATCACTGCCGATACCTTTTCCCACAAAAATGCCGTCGGTAATGATGAAGATGGCCGAGAAAATCATTCCCAGCACCGTAGGGATAAGTAATTTCCGGAATAATTTCGGAATGTCCATACTTCCGAAGTCAATACTGTCTTTCATGTCTTTTCTCTGTTTTTTGCATTTGGCTGCGAAGGTAAGCCAATTCTTACACTAAAAAATTCACAAATGGTAATAAATCATTTTTTAGTCTCTTCCTGCAAATGCACCGAAAAAGGTTTGGGTGGCTGGTTTCTACGGTTCAGGCACTTCAGGCGCGGCTTGGGAATAATTCCTATGAAAGGGGACGATGGGGCCTGCTATCTTTGTGACGTAGAATGATAATATTGTAGAAGAATGAAAACAGAGATTTTATTTCTTGCAGGGATGTGCTTGTGCGCATGCAGCCGTACGCCACAGGAACAGACTTCTTTTCCCAGCGTGAAGGTGGTTCATGCCGAAGTCATGGAGGCTCCCTCTTCACGGTGCTATACGTTTATTTCGCAGCCTTACCGTTTGTCTGAATTATCTTTTCGGGTGGGAGGGCCTGTGCATGCATTTGATGTGCAGCAGGGACAGTTTTTTCGGAAGGGACAACTGATTGCGGCCATTGATGAACGTGATTTTGTCATCAAGAAGCAGCGCACGGAGGCATTGTATCGTCAGGCGGAGGTCGATTATGCCCGTATATCCAGCTTGTATGCCAAAGATAACATTTCCGGCATGAATTATGAGCAGGCAAAGGCAAACTACGAACGCACCAAAGCGGATTATGAAGCGGCAGTCAACGCGTGGGAAGACAGCCGTTTGTATGCGCCTTTCGATGGTTATGTGCAGCAGGCACATATCGAGCGCTACCAGGATGTGAAACCGTCGGTTCCGGTGGTGACGTTTATCGACCTTTCACGCATCAAGGTAGAAGCTTACGTGCCCGAGGATATGGCGTTGCAGATGCGGCAAAAAGATTCTGTGGCGTGTGTGGTCCGCTTCAATGCACTTCCTGACAGGGAATTTGTGCCTTCTGAATATTTCCTGACGCAGACTGCTACGGAGAACAACATTTCTTATTTGCTGACTGCCATCTTGGATAACAAGGACGGACGTTTGTTGGGAGGTATGTCAGGTACACTCGCTGTGTCGTATACAGCCGATGGAGAGAAGAATCACCTGACACTCCCTCAGAAAGTGGTTTGCCATGACCCGGAACACGGGGCATTTGTGTGGTGCGTAGACGGACAGAGCCGGGTGAAACGAGTTGCGGTGACGTTGGGCAAGCTGAAAAAGGAGGACCGGGTAGAGATTCTGTCGGGCATTTCACCGGCCGACCGCGTGATAACTACACGTTTGCCGTTTTTGTCGGAACAGGAGCAAGTGACCATCGAAGAATAAAGGAGGAAGACGAATGAAAGGATTAGCGAAATTCTTTTTGCAGAACAGGGCCTTGAGCTGGTTGTTGCTGGTTCTGATATTGGGAGGAGGTATTTTCTCTTACTACAATATGGGGAAACTGGAGGATGCGCCGTTTACGATTAAGCAGGCAGTGGTCACTACCTCTTATCCGGGGGCTTCTCCTATGGAGGTGCAACAACAGGTGACGGATGTGCTGGAGGAAGCCATTCAGTCATTGGGTGAGCTGTATTATCTGAAAACGGATAGCTGGGCCGGTCTGTCTAAAATCACGGTATATGTAAAAAAGGAAATCCGTGCCGATGAGATGCAACAGCTTTGGGATAAGTTGCGGCGGAAAGTGGGAGATGTGCAGTCCAAGTTGCCCGCTGGAGCCGGACCGTCGGTGGTGAACGATGATTTCGGCGATGTGCTGGGCGTATTCTACGGACTGAGCAGCGAAACGCATACCTATCGTGAGCTGGAGGATCAGGCCAAGCGAATCAAGAACGAGTTGCTGAACGTGAAGGATGTGGCTAAAGTGGAATTGTTCGGCGTGCAGAGTCGCACGATTGATATAACGGTCAATCCGGCATTGCTTTCCAGCACTGGTGTAACCATGGCCGATATTGCCTCTGCCTTTGAGCGTCAGAATAAGGTGGTGGATGCCGGAGGACTGGAGACGTCTTCTCATCGTTTGCGGGTGGAAGCTTCCGGCAGTTTCTCCAGTCTGGAAGAACTGGAAAATCTGACAGTCGTTTCCCGGCAGGGAGAATATTTCCGACTCGGAGAGATTGCGGAGATTAGCGAGAGCTATGTGCGTCCGGCCAGAAACCTGATGAAGGTCGGGAATGTACCTGCGGTGGGTATAGCCATTTCTACGGTGTCCGATGGAAATGTGGTAGAGATGGCGGAGCTGGTGGCAAACCGTGTGTCAGACTTGCGTGAGGAAATGCCGGACGGATATAATCTGGATATTATCTATGACCAGGGGCACGAATCGGCTGTGGCCAACGAGGGATTTGTGTGGAATCTGATTCTTTCGGTCCTGACCGTGGTGGCCGTACTGCTGTTCTTTATCGGCTTCAAGAATGGAATCCTGATTGGCAGCGGACTGATATTCTCCATTTTCGGTACGTTGATTTACATGCAGTTTTCCGGCATAGCCTTGCAGCGTATGTCGCTGGCAGCCATTATCATTGCCATGGGTATGCTGGTGGACAATGCCGCACTGGTGAACATGCAGCGGGGCATGCGAAAGAGAAAAGCCATACTGGATGCCGTGTCGGGCACTTCCATGCCGCTGTTGGGAGCGACTCTGATTGCGGTACTGACCTTTCTTCCGGTCTACCTGTCGCCGCATATCACTGGTGAAATCTTGTCTTCACTGTTCCTTGTCATTGCGGTATCTCTTTTGCTGAGCTGGGTACTGGCCATTACGCAGAATGTATTCTTCGTGCAGGAGTTTGTGCGTCGTCCGCGTCCGGATGAGCTGAAGGGCGAACTGTTCAGCGGCCGTGCATACGACTTGTTCCGGCAGGCATTGAGATGGACCATACAGAGACGCTATGTGGTTTTAGGAGCGATGGTGCTGTTGCTGGTCATTGCCGGATGGGGATTCCGCTTTATTCCGCAGCAGTTTATGCCCTTGCTCAACAAGCAATATTTTTCGGTCGACGTTTGGTTGCCCGAGGGTACACGTATAGAAGAAAGTGACCGTCAGATGACGGAGATGACAGCCTATCTGAATTCGTTGGAAGGAGTGAAAAAGGTGTCGTCGTTTGTCGGGCAGACGCCGCCCCGTTATTACCTGGCCAATGCGGCTTATGGTCCGCAGCCTAATTATGCGCAATACCTGGTAGAAGCTGACACGCCGGAAAAGTCACGTGAGCTTCAGGCTATTCTGTACGACCGTCTGCCGGCCATGTTTCCGGACGCGCTGGTCCGTGTGAACAGTTTCGAGATAAACTCCATTCCGCAGGCCTTGATTGAGGCACGTTTCTGTGGAGACGATCCGGAGGTGCTCGATTCTTTGACCAACCTGGCGTTGGAAATCATGCGGAAGAATCCCAAGGTGCTGAATGCCCGCAATGAGTGGGGAAACATGGCACTGATGATTAAGGCCGATTACGATCCCGTGAAAGCCGGAAGGCTGAATGTGGGACGGCATGACATGATGAATGCTGTGAAAGCCGTCAATGACGGTACGGCCGTAGGGGTATATCGTGACCGCGACAAGAAAGTGCCGGTGTTGCTGCATACGGATGTCAAAGGTTCCTGGGACATGGAAAGCGTGGAGGACTTGCCGATATGGAACGGGCGTAATTCTGCTCCGCTGGGGCAGGTGGCCAACGGCATCGGACTGGCATGGGAATATCCCCTTGTGCGCACGTACGACCGGAAGCTTTCCATGGCTGCACTGACTAAGTATTTCCCGCTGGCACTTATCATGCTGCTGGTCATTCTGGTCATGCTGTTTGGCAACTTTCGTCAGCCCTTGATTATTTTCCTCATTCTACCCTTGTCTTTGATAGGGATGGTCTTTGGTCTGTGGGTCACCGGATTTCAGTTTGGCTTTTTCTGTATCGCAGGCTGGCTGGGATTGCTGGGAATGATTATCAAGAATGTGATTGTGCTGCTCGACGAGGTAAATATTCAGCAGAAGGCTGGTGTGGAGCCTTATACGGCTGTGATAGAGGCCACGGTTTCCAGAGCCCGTCCGGTATTGATGGCGGCTCTGACCACGGTGTTCGGAAGCATCCCGTTGTTGTTCGACATTGTGTTTGGCGGGATGGCGGCTACCATTGTGTTCGGACTTTCCTTTGCCACCCTTCTGACACTGTTTGTCACTCCGGCTTTGTACACGGTTTTCTATAAAATATCCAAACGGGGTGAATAAAAAGAAGAAATGTGTGGCCCGATAAAAAATGTTTCTCTAATTTTATAACTATATTGAGATGAATAGAAGAATGATGATGTGCTGCATGCTGGGACTGGCGCTGGGAGTCTATGCCCAGGAGAGTGTATTCTTGCAGCAGTATCGTGAAAAGGTGAAGGCCTATAATCAGGATATAAAGTCGGCAGGATATGCCGTTTCCATCCGTCAGGAGGCTGAAAAATCGGCTAAGGCCGATTTTCTTCCTTCGCTGAGCGGAAATGCCAATGCCAGTTACACGGGTAACCCGCTGGAACTCTACAGGGAACTTCCGTCCATAGAAACTCCGCTGTATTTTCAGGGGCGTGACACCAAGTACGGGGCTTCCGTGACTTTGTTGCAGCCTGTCTATTCGGGAGGGGCACTGAAAGCCGGACTGGAGAAATCCCGAAAGGAAAAGGAGAGTGCCTTGTACGAAGAAAAGCGGGTGACGAACGACGTGCTGTATCAGGCAGACCAGTATTACTGGAATAAGGTGGCCTGTGAGGAAATGGTGGAGGTGGCTGCCGATTTCAAGGAATCGGTGGCAGTTCTGGTGGAAGTGGTCAGGCATCGTGTGGAGGAAGAGTATACCGACCGCAACGACTTGCTGATGGCGGAAGTCAAACTGAATGATGCCGAGTTCCGGCTGGAGCAGGCCCGCAATGAAGCGGAGGTGGCCCGGCTTTCGATGAACTCTTTCTCGGGAGAGGCTTCTGACAAGGTGATACTGACCGATTCGCTTGTGGTTCCGCTGACTGAATCCAGGTGTATGAACAAACGTTGGAAACAGCCATGGCGCATCGTCCGGAATTACGTATTGCGGCCAATCAGGTGGCTATCCAGCAGTCGGCTGCCCGGATTGCCAACTCACGGTATCTTCCCAAACTGTCTGTCGGGGTAGACGGAAGTTATTCTTCGCCCGGATATGACTTCAACTCAGATTTGGACCCTAATTACATGGTGTATGCCAAACTGAGCGTACCGATTTTTGAATGGGGAAAGCGGAAGAATACACGGCGCATCGGCAAGCTCGATGTGAACAGGGCGCTGGAGAACCAGAGTAAGGTGGCCGACGGTGTTCGCTTGGAAGTGGAGACTGCTTACTATACTTATACGCAGGCCGTACGTCAGGTGTGCCTGACGGAAAGCTCGCTGGCCAAGGCGGCAACGAGTGAGCAGTTGGCCATGGACAAGTACAAGGAGGGTAGCATTTCTATTGTCGAGGTGCTCAATGCGCAGATGTATCATCAGGAGGCGGAGTTGAACCATATTCGTTCGAAGCTCCGTGCGCAACTGGCAAAGAGCAGTCTGGAAAGGGCTGCCGGCCGTTTGGGCGAGTACTGATGTGAAGGGATTGTAATAATAAAGTAAACATAAAGCATGAAACAAGGAATGAATTCCGTGAACCGGTATTTGTGGGACGTACTGCTGTATGCCTGCATGGGATGTTTTTCGTACTTCTTTTTGGTGCACTATGCCGATATTCCCGTACGGTTACAGGACAGGCTGATGACCTTTCATACGTTTCTGGCTGTCATTGTGTCGTTTTGCGGAGTGGGACTGAGCATGCGCTACATTAATGAGCGGCTGCTGACGTATTACCCTTATTTTCTGCGGAACAAACGCATGCTGTCGGCCGGACTGATTGCGGCAGCCGTTATCCTGCTGTTGTCTAATTACCTGCTGTTGGTGTCTGCCAAGGCATTGGCAGGCGTGGCTTCTCCCTTTCATCTTCAGCGCAGCGGACTGACGGTGATTCTGCTGGTCTGGCTGGTGGAACTGGTGATTGTGGGACAGTTTATCCTGAATCGTTTCTATGTGGATGTGGTACGTCTGTACAAGCGTGCCGAAGAACTGGAGGAAAGCACGGCGGAGGCCCGCTACCGCACCTTGCAGAACCAGTTGAATCCGCATTTCCTGTTTAACAGTCTGAATACCCTTGTTTCTGAAATTGAATATAACCCTGTGAATGCCATTGAATTTACCCGTAATCTGGCCGATACGTACCGGTATATCCTGTATTGTCAGGATAAGCATACGGTGGAGCTGAACGAAGAACTTCAGTTCCTGGATACTTAAGTACTGTTGCAGAAGGTGCGTCTGGGAGATTGCTTGCAGGTGGACAACCGGATTGCCGATAAGTTTGGCGAGACACCGGTGCCGCCCTTGTCGCTTCAGCTGCTGGTGGAGAATGTCATCAAGCACAATGTCATCAGCATGAAAAAGCCCATGACGGTGAAGATGTGGACGGAACCGCAGGGAGACGATGTATGGATTTGTGTGGCCAATGCCGTACGTCCGAAGCAGGGAGGAGTGACTTCCGGAAAGGGACTGGAAAACCTTTCCCAGCGGTATCGCCTGCTCTGTGGAAAAGAAATCGTGATTGAACAGAATGAAAAAGAATTTATCGTAAAATTACCTTTGCTATATGACCAAGATTAAGGCAATGATTATTGAAGATGAACTTCCGGCGGCGCGTCTGCTCGACAAGCAGCTCAGGGAACTGCGTCCGGAATGGGAGGTAACGGTTCTTCCGGGAACGATTGAGGATTCGGTGAAATGGTTTGCTGAACATCCTCATCCGGACATTCTGTTTCTGGACATTCAGCTGACCGATGGTAATTCGTTTATTTTTATCGAACAGGCACGGCCGCAGAGCATGATTGTGTTTACCACGGCCTACGATGAATATGCGGTACGGGCTTTTACGGTGAACAGCATCGACTATCTTCTGAAGCCTGTCCATAAGGAACGGCTGGAGAGTGCCATCCAGAAGTTTGAACGTTTTTCGGGCATGGGGAAGGGCGAACTGAACAAGCTGCTGGGCATTGAACAGTTGCTGCATTCTTTTGCCGAAAGGCAGGAAAAACAGTATCGCACCCGTTTCCTGATATCGGGAGCCAAACGCTTCTATACGATTCAGGTGGGAGACATTGCTTACTTCTATTCGCTGGATAAGGTCACTTTTGCTGTGACGAAGGACGGGAAGGCACACGTGATCGACCTGCCGCTGAGCAAGCTGGAAGAGCAGCTGGACGGGCGCGTCTTTTTCCGGGTGAACCGCCTTGCGTTTGATTCAAAACGTCCTTGCGTTTGAAGTAAAACGTAAGTGCGTTTTAGATAAAATGTACTTGTGTTTGGCTTGAAACGCAAGTGCGTTTTTTTAGTGCTTGATTTAAGGCAAAAATATTGCTCGAATTACCTTATTTAACGGGATGATTTTCTTTCGTTTCGTGACTTTCGTGTACTTTTGCACACTTATTAAGATTTTAAGGATAACGAGAGGAAATTATGGCACAGTCTAGAGAGATGACATCAGGGCCAAGTCTGCCGCTGATTCTGAATTTTACTTTTCCATTGTTGCTGGGCAACCTGCTCCAGCAGACGTATTCGCTGGTGGATGCGGCTATTGTTGGAAAGTTCTTGGGTATCAATGCGCTGGCTTCTGTAGGTGCCAGTACGTCGGTCGTCTTTTTGATTTTAGGGTTCTGCAACGGGTGTTGCGGAGGTTTCGGCATTCCGGTGGCACAGAAGTTCGGAGCCCGCGATTATGTGACGATGCGGCGCTATGTATCGGTCAGCTTGAAGTTAGCGGCAGTGATGTCGGTCGCGGTGGCCATTGTCACCAGTCTGCTTTGCGGATTTATCCTGCGTTCCATGCGCACACCGGAGAATATCTTTGAAGGGGCCTACCTCTATCTGCTGATTACCTTTATCGGTGTACCGTGTACGTTTTTCTATAATTTGTTGTCCAGCATCATCCGTGCGTTGGGCGACAGCAAGACCCCGTTCTGGTTCCTGCTTTTCTCTACCATACTGAATATTGTGCTCGATTTGTTCTGCATCCTTACGCTGGGGTGGGGAGTAGCTGGAGCAGCCATTGCTACGGTATTCTCTCAAGGCTTATCGGCCTTGCTGTGCTACATCTATATGTACCGCAAGTTTGACATTCTGAAAACCGAGCCTGCCGACCGTCGTTTCCGTGGCGACCTGGCCCGTCAGTTGCTGTACATCGGGATACCGATGGGATTGCAGTTTTCCATTACGGCCATCGGCAGCATCATGCTGCAAAGTGCGAACAATGCGCTGGGTACGGCCTGTGTGGCAGCTTTCACGGCAGCCATGCGTATCAAGATGTTCGTGATGTGTCCGCTGGATAGCTTGGGAATGGCTATGGCGACGTATTCCGGACAGAATTACGGGGCCGGAAAACAGGAGCGGATCCGGGAGGGGGCAAGAAAGTCGGTGCTGCTCGTACTGGGATTTTGTCTGGTGATCTCAGCGTCAGTTTTTGTGTTTGCAAAGCAGCTGCTTTTGATTTTTGTCCAGCCATACGAAACAGAAATTCTGGCAGTTGGAATTCAATACTTGCGGATTGAAGGTGTGTTTTATTTTGGAATCGGATTCCTGTTTTTGTTTTATGGATATTACCGGGCAGTCAGAAAACCGGGAATGTCGGTTGTGCTGACGGTGATTTCTTTGGGGACACGGGTAGTACTGGCATATGTATTGTCAGCGGTTCCTCAGATCGGGGTGTCAGGAATCTGGAGTGCAGTTCCGATCGGATGGATTCTGGCAGATCTTGCAGGATGGATTTATTATAAGAAATTACAACAAAGATGAGTATATTATGGAAATGAGGGTTAACAAATGGAGAAAAAAGTAGACAGAAGAGTCATTAAAACGAGAAGGCAGTTAAAAAAAGGACTTGCAGCGCTGATGAAGGAAAAAAGCGTGAATCAGATCACAGTCAAAGAGCTGGTAGAAGAAGTGGATATCAATCGTTCCACATTTTACCTTCATTTTAAAGACATTCAGGACCTTTTGAGAGAAATCGAAGAGAATATGGAAGCGCAGATCAAAAGAGCGATCGAAGAGCATCCGATCGTATCCGGCAATGAAAATGCGTTTTATTTTATAGAAGATATGTTTCGTGTATTAGATGAAGAGCGGGAGATCAGTAAAGCGCTGATCGGTCCCAACGGAGATATGGGATTTATCCACCGCATTGAGCGGATCATCAAAGAGAACAGCAGGGGGACGCTGGAGAAGATGTTTCCGGGTAAGAAAGAGGATCTCAAATATTTTTACGCGTTTTGTCTGAGCGGATGTCTTGGGCTTGTGAAAGTGTGGCTCAATGAAGGGGAAGAAAAATCACCGGAAGAAATGGCACAGATGACATTTAATATGATCGCAAATGCGAAGGATGCGTTCTGTCAGACAGCATCGGATTTTCTTGACAAGTAAATGTGATATCACGTAAGATAAACGTTGAATAAGTGAGAGAGGATGAGAGAGATGAAGAGAGAAAAATTTGGCTCAAGGCTTGGATTTATCCTGATTTCAGCAGGATGTGCCATCGGGCTTGGAAATGTATGGAGATTTCCATATATTACCGGACAATACGGGGGTGCGGCATTTGTGCTGATCTACCTGTTTTTCCTGTTAACACTGGGACTTCCGATCATGGTCATGGAGTTCTCGGTAGGGCGTGCGAGTCAGGCAAGTATTGCGCTTTCCTTTGATAAGCTGGAACCAAAGGGGACCAGGTGGCACTGGTATAAATATTTCGGGATGGCAGGAAATTATCTGCTGATGATGTTTTATACCACGATTGGCGGATGGATGATTTTGTATTTCGTGAAAATGGCGGCAGGGCAGTTTGAGGGACTTGACGCAAAAGGGATTGAAGCGGAGTTTGCAAATCTGACAGCGAGACCGGGATTGATGTTTGTGTGTATGGCAATCGTTGTAATCCTGTGTTTTGCAATCTGCAGCATGGGGCTTCAGAAAGGAGTGGAGAAGATCACAAAGGTGATGATGATTCTGCTGCTTGCTCTGATGATTATTTTAGCAGTACGTTCTGCCACACTTCCGAATGCAGGAGAGGGAATTCGGTTCTATTTACTGCCGGACTTCGGCAAGGTGAAAGAAGCAGGTGTATTTGAAGTCGTCTATGCAGCCATGGGACAGTCCTTCTTTACGCTGAGTCTTGGGATTGGAGCGATTGCGATCTTTGGAAGCTATATTGATAAGAAACGGGCGCTGACAGGGGAGGCAATCTGTGTTACGATTCTGGATACCTGCGTGGCGCTGATCGCGGGGATGATCATTTTTCCGGCATGCTTTGCGTTCGGAGTGAACCCGGGACAGGGACCAAGTCTGATCTTTATCACACTGCCGAATATTTTTAATGCGATGAGCGGCGGAAGAATCTGGGGAACTCTGTTCTTCCTGTGTATGTTCTTTGCAGCAGCATCTACGATCATTGCCGTATTTGAAAATATCATTACATTTGCCATGGAACTGACCGGATGCAGCAGGAGAAAATCTGTAATCTGCAATCTGATCGCAATCCTGGTTTTATCTGTTCCATGTATTCTCGGATTTAATGTATGGAGTGGGATTTCTCCTTTGGGCGCAGGAAAAAATATTTTGGATTTTGAAGATTTCCTGGTAAGCAACAATCTGCTTCCGATCGGAAGTCTGGTATATCTTCTGTTTTGTACCAGCTGTTATGGATGGGGATGGAAGAACTTCCTGAAAGAAGCGGATACCGGAGAAGGATTGAAATTCCCGAAATGGGCGAAATTTTATGTAAGCTATATCCTGCCGCTGATTGTATTATTTATCTTTGTACAGGGATATATCACCATGTTTTAAAGCACATAGGAGAATGAAAAATGGAAAAGAAGTATTTGTCATAAAAAGTATCAGGGAAAGTGGAACTTGTAAAAACAGGATCCGCTTTCCCTGATTTTTTAAAACCGTTTTTTACAGAGTTTTTCTACCAGATTGATCAAGGCATATAATCCCATCGCCATAATACACAAAAGCACGATCGACATGAGCA
>OQVH01001473.1_pt1 | contig 14693 bp, 10 predicted proteins | sample 1691641 | NCBI WGS metagenome assembly OQVH01 (sample SAMN03418286, study PRJEB22391) | human gut metagenome | biome: human-gut; feature: organic feature; material: feces | host: Homo sapiens | place: Italy | collected 2013-04
GTGAGAATCCGCATTATCTCGATGTGAGTATGTTTAATCACATTTTGAGTGGCAGGTGATCGATGAAACTGATCCATTTATCAGATCTTCACCTGGGAAAACGTGTCAATGAGTTTTCCATGATCGAAGATCAGAAATATATTTTGAATGAAATCCTGAGGATCATTGATAAAGAAGCACCGGACGGGGTTCTTCTTGCGGGGGATCTTTATGACAGACCGGTTCCGTCTGCGGAAGCCGTGCAGCTTTTTGACCGGTTTCTTACGCAGTTGGCAGAAAGGAAGATTCCGGTGTATGCCATCAGCGGAAATCATGACAGTGCGGAAAGGATCGCTTTCGGTTCACAGATCATGAGTAGCAGTGGGATCTGCATGACCCCGGTATACGATGGAAAAACAGAAAAGTACTGTTTAACGGACAGCTATGGAGAAGTGTGGATCCATCTGCTTCCATTTGTGCGTCCGGCAACTGTGAGGCACGGGCTGGAAGGAGAAGAAGAGGTGGATGAGATCCGTACCTACCAGGAGGCCGTGCAGGCGGCAGTTGCACATATGGAGATTGATAAACGTCATCGCAATGTACTGATCGCCCATCAGTTTGTGGTCGGTGCCATGCGCTGCGATTCTGAAGAGATTTCCGTTGGAGGTATCGACCAGGTGGAGGCAGATGTGTTCCGGGATTTTGACTATGTGGCACTTGGTCATCTCCACAGTCCTCAGAATGTGGGAAGCGAGCACATCCGCTACTGCGGAACTCCTTTGAAATATTCTTTTTCCGAGGCAGGACAGCAGAAATCCGCGACAGTTGTGGAGCTCCTGGAAAAAGGAAATCTCAAGATCAGGGAGATTCCGCTGAAGCCTCTACGGGATATGCGAAAACTGAAGGGCACATACATGGAAATCACATCACTGTCCGGTTATCAGGACACAAACACAGAGGATTATGTGCAGATCACGCTGACAGATGAAGAAGATATCGTAGATGGAATGCAGAAGCTCCGTACTATTTATCCGAATCTGATGAGGCTGGAATATGATAACCGACGCACAAGAGAAAACCAGGAGATCGCAGGCACAGAAACGGTGAAAAGGAAATCTGAGCTGGAATATTTTGAGGAATTTTTTGAACTGCAGAATAACCAGCCCATGAATGAAGAACAGCGGAAATATTCCGAAGACCTGATCCGTAAGATCCAGGAGGTGAAATAATGAGACCGAAAAAACTGACCATCAGTGCCTTCGGGCCATATGCGGACAAAACAGAGATTGATTTTTCAAAGCTTGGAGAGGGAGGTCTCTACCTGATCACCGGTGACACCGGAGCGGGAAAAACCACGATCTTTGATGCGATCACCTTTGCGTTATATGGAAGAGCCAGTGGAGAGGTAAGAGATCCGGCCATGTTTCGGAGCAAATATGCAGAGCCTTCCACAGAGACCTTTGTGGAGCTTGTTTTTTCCTATCAGGGGAAAAATTATCACGTGCGCCGGAGTCCGGAATATATGGCTCCGAAAAAAAGAGGCACCGGACAGACTCTTAGAAAAGCTGAAGCACAGCTGATCTATCCGGATGAACGTCAGCCGGTGACAAAGGCAAAAGATGTTACTGCGGCAGTGGAACAGCTTCTGGGACTGAGTTATGATCAGTTCACACAGATCGCAATGATCGCCCAAGGGGATTTCCAGAAATTACTTCTGGCAGGAACTACACAGAGAGGAGAGATCTTCCGACAGCTCTTTCACACAGGACTTTATCAGCAGATTCAGATGAAACTTAAGGATGCGTCAATAGCCAGATATAAGGAATATGATGAAATGCGCCGCAGTATTGCCCAGTATTTGGATGGAGTGAAAACGGAGACTGCTTCATGGCAGGAGGCAGAGGAATTTGACGAACTGAAAAAGATAAAATTCGAGGGAAAACTGGAGCGGAGTCTGGAACTTCTGAAGCAGTTTCTGGAATATGGTGAAGCACAGGAAAAAGAGCTCCGGGAAAAAGAAGACTCGCTTAATCAGGATATACGAAAAGCAGAAGAGGCACAAAATCTTGTGGCTCAGAAACGAAATCTGGAGCTGAAAAAGAAAAAAGCGGAAAAAGATCTGGAAGAATTAACACCACTTCTACAGCTTGCAGTAGAAGAGGCGGAAAAATATAAAGATGCAGATCACAGATGTGAAGAGCTTGGAATCAGGATCCGTGAAAAAGAAGAAAAGCTGAAAAAATATCAGGAGCTGGAAAAGCTGAAAAAAGAGCTGGAAACAATCGAAGGAAAGCTTGAAACAGTCAGTGAAAAAAAAGAGAAGGATATTTCCGAAGAGCAGCTTTTGCAGAAAAAAGATGAGGAAGAAAAAAAACGCCTTTCAATACTGGCAGATGCAGGAGAAGAACTACAAAAATACAAGTTTGAGTACGATAAACTGGACAGTGAAAAACGAAGCTATGACAGCTGTCTGCTGACGGAAGAAGAGATCAAAAAAGAACAGAAACAGATAGATGGATGGCAGGAAGAAATCATCCGGAAAGAAACGCAGCAGAAGGAAGAGCTGGAGCAGCAAAAGAAAGACAAGGCGCTGTTGGACAGCGCGGAGCTGGAACTTCAGAAGGCAGAGACGAAAAAGACAGAAGGGCTTCGGAAAAAGAAAGAATTAGAAGGACTGATTGCTCTGGTTAAGGAGTTTCAAGGGGCTTATAATGCCACGAAAGAGCAGCAGGAAAAATATAAGATTTCCATTGAAAAAGTACAAAAGCAGAGAGAAGTTTACCAGAAACTGTTTCAGAGTTTTCTGGACGCGCAGGCAGGGCTCCTGGCGCAGGAACTGAAAGAGGGCTGCCCATGCCCGGTATGTGGTTCTTTCGAGCATCCGCGTCCGGGAATACTTCCCAAAGGACAGGTTGTGGATCAGGAAATCCTGGACAGAGAGAAACAAAAACTGGACAGACTGGAGAATGACGCAAATACGCAGAGTGTGGAAGCAGGAAAACGAAAAGAACGCCAGAAAACATTATGGCATCAGATCCAGAGGGAGGCACAAGAGCTTTTACATGAGACGGAATGGAAAAAGCTGATCCCTTTGCTGAAAGAAAAACAGGACCAATGTGAAAAGCAGCTGGCAGACAGCGAGGAAGAGATTCGCATAGCAATAGAACGTAAAAAAAAGAAGAACGAAACAGAAACGTGGATCGAAAAGCTGGAAACAGAGATCGTTCAGTTACAGGAAGAGAAAAATCAATGTGACAGAAAACAGGCCGGTCTTCAGACAAGAGACGTGGAAAACAAAAAGCAGCAGCAGATAACAGCAGAAGAGATCCGAAAACTGATTCAGAAAAGTCTGGTGGCAGGAAATGGAGAAGTGACGGACAACACAGCTGCAGGATTTGAAAGACAGATACAGGATATGCTCAGCTGCCTGTCAGAAAAAGTTCAGGGAAAGGAAAAAGAAGCAAAACAGAAACAGGATCTTGAGAAGCTGATCATAGAAAGAGAAAAGACTCTGAAAGAACTGGGAAGAGTTATCAATGAAGCTGCACAGGACATCGTACGTCTGGAAACAGAGAGGAAGAACAAAGCACAGAAAGTGGATGAGCTGAACGAAGAGATCGGAGAAGGTGGAAAAGAATCTCTGGAACAGGAAATAAAAACACAGAGGAAGCTGTATGAAGAGCTGAAAGAAAGCAGCAGAAGAGCTCAACAGAAATTACAGGAGATCCGGGCGGAAAAGGAAAGAATAACAGCGGTTGTAAAAAACTTTGAGGAGCAGAAAAAAGAAATCGGAGAAGTAGATGAGGATGCGCTCAGAGAGCAGTACAGCCGTTTTAGGGAAGAGAAAACACAGCTTTCGGAAAAACGAAAAGCACTTTTTTCTGTTCAGAAGGGAAATGAGGAAATATATCAGAAAGTGCAGGTACGTCAGACGGAAATGACTGCGGCGGAAAAAGAATATGTCTGGATGAAAAATCTTTCGGATACAGCAAACGGAAAACTGAACGGAAAATCTAAGATCGAGTTGGAAACCTATATCCAGATGGCATATTTTGACCGGATCCTGCGAAGAGCCAATCTCCGTCTTATGACCATGAGCAGCGGCCAGTACGAGCTGAAACGCCAGGAACAAAGCAAAAATCAGAAAGAAAAAGCAGGTCTTGATCTGAATGTCATTGATCACTATAACGGAACGGAACGAAGCGTAAAGACATTGTCCGGTGGGGAATCCTTCCAGGCATCGTTATCCCTGGCGCTGGGACTTTCCGATGAGATCCAGGCTTCAGCCGGGGGAATCCGGCTGGATTCCATGTTTGTAGATGAAGGATTCGGATCCTTGGATGAGGAATCCCTGGAACAGGCCCTGAAAGCCCTGACAAGTCTGGCCGACGGAAAACGTCTGGTAGGAATTATCTCACATGTGTCAGAACTGAAGGAACGGATCGAAAATAAGATCATCGTCACCAAAAAATGTGGTGGGGATGGTGTGGGAAGCAGTATAAAAATTCAGTGAAAACGGCAGGAAATCTTCCGATAATCATTGGGAGTCATACCAGTTTGCTGCTTGAAAATACGGCTGAAGTAACGAAAATTGGGATATCCTACCATGTGGGATATCTCATTTACGTGATAGGAAGAAGTTTTCAGCAATTCTTTAGCTTTCTGGATACGCAGATCGGTAAGAAGATCCGTAAAATTTTTGCCGGTTGTCTGTTTGATCAGTCTGCTGATATAAGGAGTACTTCGGTTAAATTCATCGGCGATACTGTATAGGCTCAGAGGTTTTTCATAATTTGCGCGGATATATTCAATCAGCTGACTGGTCAGGTAGTTGTTTTTATTAATTTTATCAGTATTCAGAAGGCCTGCAATCTGAAACATCCAGTCCTGAAATATTTCAGTCTTTTTTTCCGGAAGTGAGGAGGTTGAAAAAAGCTCTTTCTGTGTTTTGGTGATCTGACGTACCGAATCTGACAGTTCCGTGGAAGCTGACTGAAAAAAAGAAAGAAAAAGAGTCATAAAACTATACATGAAACTGTTGAACTCATCAGGAGTTTGCCGGGTGAAAAACTGGGAGATCTCATCAAAATGCCTTTGAATCATTGTTTTGTCACCGGAAGACAGGGAATTGAGAAGAACCTGAAAATAGTTGGATTTTTCATACATGACAGCAACGGGGTTGGTTTCCAGATCACGGTAGAGCATGACAAAATGACTGGAATTTTTCAGGGTATTAAAAATTTCTACAGTCTGGCTTCGAAGCAGGGGAATTTCAGACAGATTCTCAGAGTGACTGCTGATGGCTGCGGACATGAGAACGTGATTCTTTTTTAGTTCCCCATGTATGAAATTAGTTATTTTTGTAAGTTGTTTTTCATCAATGTCCGGACATAAGGAATACAAAGCGTTTCCATAAGAAAAAATAAGAGCTCCCGGAATCTGTTCCTGAAGATAATGTTCGGCGATATGCGTAAAGTAATATTCTTTTTCCAGATCTTTTGAAACTGTTGTAGAACATTTGCAGTATAAAAGGTAATAGCTTTTAATATGATCCAGGCGGAGCATGGTGACTTCTTCATGAAAAGAAGAAGAAAGGGAAGTGGTGTTCCTGAAAAGTAACCGTTCAAAAAAATCTTTTTGAAGATTTCTGATATTTTCTTTTAGATAGGATTCATATTTTTTGCGCATGATCGCCTGATTTTTCCGTTCGGTGATAGTATGTATAGCTTTCAATACGGATTCTTTCAGGACGTTTTCGTCTACTGGTTTTAGGATATAATCGAAAACATGGTTTTTAATCGCTGTCTGTGCATACTTGAAATCAGAAAAACCGGTAATCAGTATTACGATCTTATCTGGAAAATTATTATGCACGAAAGAAGAAATATACAGGCCGTCTTTTCCTGGCATACGGATATCCGTAAGAATGATATCTGGTTGCTGAGAGGATATGATCTCCAGTGCTTTTGCTGCATTGTCAGAAGTAAAAATATTCTCTTTTTCTGTAAAAATCTGTGAAATATACATTTTAAGTTTTTCCAGGATGATCTTTTCATCATCAACGATCAGAATTTTCATTTTGTCAGGTCCTCCCTTTGATGTATTTGTGGAATACGGATCGTAACACATACAGAAGTACGGTCTTCCATATTTTCAAGAAGCAGTCCATAGGAATTTCCGAATTGGGACCGTAGCCGCATCTGAATATTTATAAGCCCAATGCTTTTCTGGTCGGAAAAAGAAGTTTGTGATACAGAGTGAATCTTTTCAATTACCTGGTGAGAAAACAGGGGGCCGGTGTTATAGACTTTGATCAGTACATCGTCTTTAAAAGTAAATAATTGAATAGAAAGAAAGCCATTTTCCACAGATTCACTGATACCATGTATGATAGCGTTTTCAACGACCGGCTGTATGATCAGTTTTGGGATATACAGATCTTCCATGGGATCGTTACATTCGATCAGAAAAAGAAGCCGATCCTGGAAACGCATTTTCTGAATATCCAAATATTCTCTTACGTAATTAAGATCTTCTGAAATAGGAAGAAGATCAGAGCCTTTGATGCTCATTCGCATGATATCAGCCAGTTTTGGAACGATATCTGTGATTTGCGCTGTTTTTCCAAGAGATGCCAGGCTTGAGATACAGTCCAGGGTATTGTAAAGAAAATGTGGGTTGATCTGTGCCTGAAGCGTTTTCAGCTCTGCGTTTTTTAGAAGAATCTGTTGTTCCGTGATCTTCTTTCCGGATTCCTGAAGGCGCAGGAGCATATGGTTGTATTCCTTTGTCAGCTCAGAAAATTCGTTGCTGGAAACTGTGTGGATCAGGGCGGTTTCATCGGCAACAGAAGTTTGTTTTAACTTAGTGATAAAAACCTGAAATTCCTGGGATATGGTTCTTGAAATCTGAATAACAGCGAAAACCAGTATCAAGAGAAAAAATATGGAAATAACCAGTAGCTGACGCCATACACGATTGATCGAATGAAATGCGCCGGTTGTGTTGAGAAGCCCTCCGATTTGTAAGAAATCGTTTACAGAATAGCGGATGGCATAAAAATTACTATTCCCCCTGTGGGAGTGATAATTCATATTCATGCTGGCTGTGACGGATGGGGCATAGGGGGAAGTTGTATATACCAGGTCACTATTTTGAAAAAGGGAATAATAACTATATTCAGAATCCTGATGCTCCGTGATCATATCCTCCATAAACCGGATATTGATCTCAGTCAGTAAAATACCGATCTTCTTTTCCGGTTTCTGAATGTCAAAAATATTTTTGGCAGCAGTGATGGTATAAGGTTCCTTTGGAGAATAGTAATAACAGAGAGTTCCCTTTGGTTGTTTTAGATACTCACTGAGCTGCTCCAGTTTTTGCTCCTGTTGTTCCAGGGTGGAATTATAAATAGTCTGATTGGAAATGATCCCATTATCGGTCAGAACAATATAAACCCGTTGAATTTTAGACTGAGCACCTAAAAGATATGTGGAGAAAAGGGTGTTACACTGGGACTGAACTTCTTCCGGACTGAGCTTTTTATCTGCATAGGAATGGATCAGAGACTGAATTTCTGTTCCGTAAAGCAGCAGATCAATGTTGGAGTTCAGTGAGGAAAAATAACTGGCTGTATTTTTTGCGATAGACAGAGTATTCTCTTCATGTTCCAGAAGAATATTGTTACGGGATTCTTTTACATAAATCATATAAAAAGAAGATAATAAAATGATATAACTGAGAATCACAACTGGAAGAACGATGACAAGAATTCGAAATTTTATAGAGTGTTCTTTAAATTTTGCAGTAATAGAAAACAATTCTTACCCCTCCTTTCGGTATTATTATATAATGATGAGTAAAAAAAACCAATACATATTATGAAAAGTGACACATAATGTCAAGAAGTGTGCACTGTTTTGATATTAAAAATTATAATATAATGAGTTCATCAAAAAAGAACGGAGGGTTTACAAATGAAGAGAAGAAAGGTGACAGCGTGCGCAATGGCAGCGCTCATGGCAATGGGGCTTGTTGGAACAGTGATGCCGGTTTACGCAAAAAGTAATCTGAAAAATGTAGACGATGTAGTTGAGATCAAGATGGCAGTGTGGACTTCCGGAGCTGCGGATATTTACAATAAAGCAGCGGAAGGGTTTAATCAGACTCATGATAATATAAAATTATCTGTGGAGATGCAGTCCGGAGATTATAACCAGTATCTTGGAGCAAAGACAGCGGCAAAAGATCTGCCGGATCTTTTTGAAGTAAGTTCTTATTCTCAGGTATATGATTTTGCACAGAACGGGCTGCTGGCAGACGTAAGCGATCATGAGTTTGTGGACAAACTTTATGACAATGCAAAAGAAGCAGTTACTTATGATGGCAAAGTGTGGGGATTTCCACAGATGTATGAATGGTGGGGTGTACTTTATAATAAAGATCTTTTTAAAAAAGCAGGAATTGAAAAAGTGCCGGAAACTTTTGATGAGATGAAAGCAGTCTGTGAAAAACTTCAGGCTGCGAATATTACACCATTTACCGCTATTTATAAAGATAACTGGACAGTAAGTCAGGAATTCTGCTCCTTATTCGGAGGAGTACTTGGTGGAAAAGATAAGATCGACAGCTGGCTGGATTCCATGAATAAGGGAGAAGGGAGCTTTAAGGTGGATGGCGTAGACAGAGTCTTTGATTTTATGGATCTTATGAAAGAAAATTCCGGACAGAATTATATGGATTCGGATGCGGCCACAGGATTTTATGCATTTGCAAACCAGGAAGCAGCAATGATCTTTCTTTCAGATGCGGCAACGATTTCTGTAGGAAGTGTAACACAGGATCTTCCCATCGGATTTTTTGCAGTTCCAGTAAGTGATAACGCAGATGATGCAGAAGTTGTGGCATGTGCAACAGATGCGATCGTGGCCAACGCAAACGGGGAACACTTGGATGAAGCCCTGGAAGTGCTTGATTATATCGGAGATGGCGGGGACTGGCTGAAAACAGTGACCAACAGCTACGGCGGCTTTATGGCTTGCATGGACATTGAAGCAGATGATGAAATTGCAAGTAAGGATTATTATAAAGATCTGAAAGCGTATATGGATGCAGGAAAGGTCAGAAGTACTTTGTGGAATCAGCTTCCAAGCGGAGCAAGCGATGTTCTGGGCGATGATGTTCAGGGATATTTTGCAGGAATAACCGATGAAGATCAGACACTGGATGCTCTTGATGAAGGATTTAAAAAGCTTGCAGAAGAATAAACACACAGGAAAACAGGCGGACTTTTAAAAGTCCGCCTGCTATATACGGGGGTAGGAAACATGTCGGACATTTTATACAGAAAACAGAAAAAATATTATTTCCTTCTTGTGCTGCCGGCACTGTGTATTTATACTTTTGCGCTGGCAGGACCGTTAATTTTTGGAACGATCCCGAATTCGTTTTTCAGTTGGAATCTGATCAAAGGAACGCATAACTGGATCGGAATAAAAAACTTTGTCGATTTGGTTCATGATAGAGATTTTATACAATCTATGTTTTTGACGTTTAAACTTGCAGTGGTTACGATTGTTCTGACCAATGTACTGGCTTTTTTTATAGCTCTGGCGTTGAATACACATATTTTCGGTAAGCCAGTGATCCGGGCGTTCTTTTTTATTCCGAATATTATCAGTGGAGTTATGATCGCCCTGGCGTGGACATTTATTTTTCAGAAAGTAACGCCAATAATTGGAGAACTTTTACATTCGGAAGCAGTAACAGGGTTTAGCTGGTTCGGGAGTTCAACGGCAGCATTTGCGGCGGTAAATGCGTCATCATAAATATTCATGGCGGGCCTGGGATTTTTGATGATCCTTTACATCACAGGTTTGCAGTCGATTCCTCTTGATGTGATGGAAGCGGCATGCATTGACGGATGTGTGGGACTGAATCGTATTATAAAAATCCAGCTTCCGCTTCTGATGCCAACGATTACGATCAATCTGTTTGTATCTATTGCAAATGCATTTAAAGCATTTGATATTAACTACGCTTTAACCGGCGGCGGACCTTCAAAAACAACACAGACGATCGCCATGAATATTTATGATGACGCATTTGGAACTTTTAATATGGGGTATGGCTGTGCGAAATCGGTGATCCTGTTTTTGATCATAGCAGCAATTTCCTTGATTCAGCTTAATATTACTAGAAAAAGAGAGGTGCAGTCATAATGACATGGAAAAAGAAAATTGCAGGTACCGCAGCAATGTTTATATTAGGCTTTATTTTTATTTTACCGGTATTGTGGATCGTTATGAATTCAATTAAAACAAGTCCGGAAATTGCGGCTGATTTTCTGGCATTACCAAAGTCTTTATATCTTGATAATTTTAAAAATGCCATGGAAAGCATGAATTTTTTAGTTGCATTAAAAAATTCTGTTGTGATTACATTGGGAGCTATGCTGGGAGGGCTGTTCGTATCGTTTGCCGGTGCTTTCGGAATCTCACATCTTCGTGGGAAAATCTCACAGAATCTGTATCTGTATTTTGTTTTCGGACAGATCGTGCCGTTTCATGCAGTTATGATTCCTATTTCTGTACTTGCTACAAATACCAATCTTACCAATTCCCTTGGAGGAATTATCATTCTTGATATTGGATTCTTCTGTGCGTTTGGAATTCTGACGTTTACGGGATTTTTGAAAAATGTACCTCGGGAGCTGGAAGAAGCAGCCGCAATAGATGGATGTGGAGTTTTTCGAATTATGACGCAGATCGTATTTCCACTTGTTAAACCAGCAACGGTTACCATTGGTGTATTGTTTTTTATGTGGTCCTGGAATGACTTTCTGCTTCCCAGTATTCTCATTGGAGACAGTGAACTGAGACCGCTGACGGTAAATCTTTTCATGTTCAGAAGTGCTACCAGCACACAGTGGAATCTGTTTATTGCAGGACTTACCTTGTGTATTATTCCCACAATTATCCTTTACATCTGTGCACAAAAATATATTACAAGCGGACTGACAATGGGAGCTGTAAAATAAAGGAGGAATGAAGATGCAGTTATTCAGGATCATTCCGTTGGAAAAAGATCTGTGGGCGATCAATGAAATAGATAAGACGGTTATGTATGTGATAAATGGAACAGAAAGAGCTCTTCTTCTGGATACGGGACTGGGACTTACCGATTTAAAAGAAGAAGTTTTGAAACTTTGTGGAGAAAAATCTCTGATTGTTGTAAATACTCATGCTCATGTGGATCATAATTCAGGAAATTATCAATTTGAAGAAGTATGTGTGGGAAGGTATGACGAACCTTTTTCCCATCAGATCGTAGACCAGGAGCTGAGAGAAATGTCTGAGCTCATGTTCTTTGAAATTCCTGAAAAAGAGGGATTTTCGTTTGGAATGTGGAATCCCGGACCGGCAAGAAAAATCTGTACAGTCAGGGATGGGGATATCTTTGATCTGGGAGATAAAAAACTTAAAGTTCTGGAAGTTCCCAGTCATACCCTGGGGTGTATTGCATTGTTTGAGGAGAAGAAAGGATGGCTTTTTACAGGAGATATCATGCTCACCTGGGAAGTGTGGGGACATTTGAATCCTGGAAAAAGTCCGCTTGCCCCATCTGCTTCTTTGCGTGTATACTATGAAAGCCTTTTAAAATTGAAGAAAATCAGAAAAAAAGTAAGCAGCGTTTTTCCTGCTCATGTCTGCGAAAAAGAAAAAGACTGTTATAAAAAGTATGCGTTATCTCCGGAAATTATAAATATATATTGTGACGGAATTGAGAAAATATTTTCAGGAGAACAGAAAGGTGAACCTTATTTTCATATGGTCGAAAACGGAAGTGTTGTGAAATTTACAACAGGTGGTATTGTCTATCAGAAAGATAGGATGAATTAAATAGGAAAATATCGGCAAGTTGATTGATTATAGATTCCCTCAAAAAAATCCCCTGTACGGTTCGGCGTTTGTACGTAGATCCGGCACAGGGGATTTTGGTGTTTATAAGATCAGACTTTCTGATATTCTTTCTTTTTCTCAGCCTTGGCTTCGCAGGTAAGCTCAACACCAAGCTTACGGAAGCTGATCACATCCACATCGGAAAGCATTACGGAAGTATGAGCCTGGCATCCACGGAGATTCGGGATCTGTTCCAGGGCAAGGCGTGCAGCATCGCTGGTTGCGGCACTCATGGAAAGGGCAATCAGGATCTCATCAATGTGAAGACGTGGATTCCTGCTTCCCAGATATTTGGTCTTCAGCTGCTGGATCGGATGGATGGCATCCGGGGAGATCACATGAAGATCGTGATCGATTCCTGCCAGCTCTTTCAGGGCATTGAGAAGAAGCGCAGCGGATGCGCCGAGAAGATCGGAGGTTTTTCCGCATACGATCTTTCCGTCAGGAAGTTCCATAGCGGCGGCAGGGCCATTGGTTGCTTTTTCTTTTTCGAGGGCAGCCGGAACAACCTTACGGTCAGTGATCTCTGCATGAGCCTGCTGGAGAAGAAGCTCGATCTTACGTACCTCATTCTCTGTGCCGGAGCCGGAAACCAGAGCGTTCATGCTCTTATAATAACGGCGGATGATCTCCTGGCGGGAAGCCTCCTGGCATACTTCATCGTCAACGATGCAGTTACCTGCCATGTTGACACCCATATCTGTCGGAGATTTATAAGGGCAGCTGCCCATGATCTTCTCAAACATGGCCTGTACAACAGGGAAAACTTCTACGTCACGGTTGTAGTTGACGGTAGTTTTGCCGTAAGCCTCCAGATGGAACGGGTCGATCATGTTGACATCGTTCAGATCTGCAGTGGCAGCTTCGTAGGCAAGGTTTACCGGATGTTTCAGAGGAAGGTTCCAGATCGGGAAGGTCTCAAATTTTGCATAGCCGGCTTTTACTCCTCGTTTGTATTCGTGGTAAAGCTGGGAAAGGCAGGTTGCCATCTTTCCACTTCCTGGTCCCGGTGCTGTGATCACGACCAGAGGTCTGGTAGTTTCAATATAATCATTCTTTCCATAACCCTCGTCACTTACAATAAAGGAAGTGTTGCTTGGATAGCCGGGGATCAGGTAAAGCTTGTAGACACGGATTCCCAGTTTCTCCAGACGTTTTTTGAAGAGATCGGCACTTTCCTGGCCGGAGTACTGTGTGATGCATACGCTTCCCACATACAGGCCACGGCTTGAAAACTCATCCATAAGACGGAGTACATCTTCGTCATAGGTGATCCCAAGATCGCCACGTATTTTATTCTTGTCAATGTCATTGGCACTGATAACAATAACGATCTCCGCCTGATCAGAAAGCTGCATCAGCATGCGGAGCTTGCTGTCCGGTTCAAAACCCGGAAGAACACGGGATGCATGGTAGTCGTCAAACAGTTTGCCGCCGAATTCAAGATAAAGCTTGTTGCCGAACTGACCGATTCTTTCACGGATGTGTTCTGACTGCATTTTCAGATATTTGTCATTATCAAAACCTATTTTCATTTGTCTGATTTCCTCTCCTCTTTAATTTTCCAATTCACTGGGAACAGTATACTACAACTTTACGTTCACTGGCAATATCCAATGCGGTGTTTTTTCGATGGTATTTTTGTAATCTCGCAGTTGATTTATATGGTTTTTCTCTTTATAATAAAGAAATGACAAGAGGAGGAAAAAAATGAATAATCAACTGAATAATGATCAGGACGGGAAGCGACCTGACAACAAAGATCCCAGGCAGGGATCAGGTAAAAATCATCAGTCGATTCTGGCTTTTCTGATATGCCTCCTGGTCACACTGGTGTGCTTCGCGTTGTTTACCAATATGCTGAAGGATAACAGCAGTGAGATCTCCTATGATAAATTTATCGATATGGTGGATAAGGACCAGGTTAAGGAAGTAACGATCCAGTCCAGTACATTGACGATCGTACCCAAGAAAAAGAATTCCAAGTACGAGGATATGAGCTATTACACCACGAAGACCGAAGACAGTACAGCACTTACCAAGAGACTGGAAGGAAAGGGAATCAAGTTTGAGACCGATCCGCCGGATGTTTTTGGTGAATTTGTTGCAATGATCCTGAGCGTGGTTCTGCCGACATTGCTTCTGTTCGGACTTCTGATGTTTTCCATGCGCCGCATGAACAAAGGCGGCGGGATCATGGGCATGGGCGTAGGCAAGAGCAAAGCCAAGGCATATGTGCAGCAGGAAACGGGCGTTTCCTTTAAGGATGTGGCAGGTCAGGATGAAGCCAAGGAATCTCTCCAGGAAGTTGTGGATTTTCTTCACAACCCCGGAAAATACACAGCCATCGGAGCCAAGCTGCCTAAGGGCGCACTTCTTGTAGGCCCTCCGGGAACCGGTAAGACATTACTTGCCAAGGCTGTTGCAGGTGAAGCGCAGGTACCGTTCTTCTCTCTTTCCGGCTCGGAATTTGTGGAGATGTTTGTGGGCGTGGGTGCCTCACGTGTCCGTGACCTTTTCGAGGAAGCCAAGAAGAATGCTCCGTGTATCGTATTTATCGATGAGATCGATGCCATTGGTAAAAGCCGTGATTCCCGCTATGGCGGCGGAAATGATGAGCGTGAGCAGACATTGAACCAGCTGCTTGCGGAGATGGATGGCTTTGATACATCCAAGGGACTTCTGATCCTTGCTGCGACCAACAGACCGGAGGTTCTTGATCCGGCTCTTCTCCGTCCGACTTCATGGTAGGAT
>OQVH01001491.1_pt1 | contig 14546 bp, 20 predicted proteins | sample 1691641 | NCBI WGS metagenome assembly OQVH01 (sample SAMN03418286, study PRJEB22391) | human gut metagenome | biome: human-gut; feature: organic feature; material: feces | host: Homo sapiens | place: Italy | collected 2013-04
ATTTTGACAAAAAAGTCAATTATTGCTTGTTGAATGAAGAAGGACGAAAAATATTTATTGAAGCATTTGAAGCGCGCATGGAATCGGTATTTGTGCATGACCGGCTGAAACGAAAGGTAACTTACCGGACGGCATTAAAGCTGGACTGCTACAAATTGATTAAGTATATATTAGAAGGGCAGGAATTTATTCCGTTTTCGCTGAAGGATAATCGGTAGGAAGTGAGGGTATATGGCAAAGAAATTGAACTATAATTACGCATTTGTATTTTATGATGTCAATGAAAAGCGGGTGCAGAAGGTCTTTAAAATTTGCAAAAAATATTTATCGCATTATCAAAATTCTGTTTTTCGTGGAGAGATTACACCTTCAAAGCTTATCGGGTTGAAGACGGATTTAAAGAAGGTGATACAGGAAGACGAGGATTTTATCTGTATTATTAAGCTGTTTAATGAAAATGTGTTTGGCGAGGAGGTGCTTGGAAAGAAGGATAGGGAAAATGGTGAGCAGTTGATTTTGTAATACAATGAAAATTTACCAGCCGCCTATCAGTGCAAAATTGCGTGAATCCGCAAAAACAGTGGCATTGCGGTGATTTTGTAAATTTTTTTGGCAAATGGCGCGGTGGCTGGTAAAAATTTTAAAAACCTTGATAAATACTGGGAAATCTGGTATAGTGTATTGTATGCAGGAAATACGTTGGATTAACTTTAACATGGGATATATTGAAACTACATATAAGGTCTTTTCAGCCCTATCTGTTCCAGATTAACTTTAACATGGGATGTATTGAAACTCGCCAAAATGGGGGAACTACCGCAACGAAACCCAGATTAACTTTAACATGGGATGTATTGAAACTTGCAATTTTAAAAGGTGCTATAGACTGTAATATGATTAACTTTAACATGGGATGTATTGAAACGCGATTTTAAACGCTTCTGTAGTATCGAAAATTGGATGATTAACTTTAACATGGGATGTATTGAAACGCAAATAAGGGCAAAAAGCGGGGTGTTATATCAAGATTAACTTTAACATGGGATGTATTGAAACCGGCAAAGGCACAGGAAACCGGAATCTCTGTTGAGATTAACTTTAACATGGGATGTATTGAAACGAAAGGGCGATTTAGTGTATGTAATGGCGGGTACTGGATTAACTTTAACATGGGATGTATTGAAACATTACAATTTTGTCAATGAAAGACTTCCAAAAAGCGATTAACTTTAACATGGGATGTATTGAAACGAAATGGACGTCCTTTTTATATGCCCGGATTGCACCGATTAACTTTAACATGGGATGTATTGAAACTACGCTAGAAATTTTACAATAAGAGCCGCACAGGAGATTAACTTTAACATGGGATGTATTGAAACATAAAAATGTGTTCCGGCAGAATCATTATGTGGTTGATTAACTTTAACATGGGATGTATTGAAACCGAACCATGTCAAGGAAACGCTCCCAGCCCCTATCTAGATTAACTTTAACATGGGATGTATTGAAACACGTGCTTGTCGGTGTAGATTATCTGGCAGAACTACGATTAACTTTAACATGGGATGTATTGAAACTCGTCCGGCAATTCATCTGTGTATCTGCCAAGGAGATTAACTTTAACATGAGATGTATTAAAAGCCACGAACGTCCAAAACATAAGGAATAAAACACTATTTGATGAAATGTAACAATAAAAAACAACATACCCTCTATTTTTACAAAAACCATTCGACATCACCGGCTATTTATGTTATTGTAATAAAAACATTAAGAGGCAGGTAAAGATGGGCTGTATAAATGTAAAAATACATCAATAGCCTGACAGCCGCCGGAATTGGAGGAAAAGATAATGTACGAGATGAAACCGGAATATTATACAGGAATTGCCCAGATTGACGAGGAGCATAAGAAGCTTTTTGAAATCGCAGATGAAGCGTATGAGTTATATAAAAATGAATTTATACCGGACAAGTATGACCACATCGCTAAGATTTTAAATGAACTGAGAGATTATACCAAGATACATTTCCAGCATGAAGAAGAATATATGAAAAGCATTAATTACAAGGGAATGTTCATGCAGAAGGTACAGCACGACCAGTTCTGCCAGAAGTTAGATGAACTGGATTTAGAGCATTTAGATGAAAATTCTGAAGAAGTCATTCAGGAAGTGCTTACATTCTTAACAGACTGGCTGGTACATCACATTCTGGAAACAGATAAGAAAATTGCAGAGTAAAAACAATCAGAGATAAAAACAAACTGCCGTATAAAGCGTTGTAAATGTCATCAAGGACAAAAACAAGCGTTTATGCGGCAGTTTTTGTTTTACATAACAGAAAATGAGAAAAGTTCTCAAAAGCTGCATTGACAGTTGAAATGCAGACATTTATACTATAGAAGTTAGCTAGAGCTAACCCTTATTCCAAAGACAGAAATTCCCGAATCGGGAATTCTATTTTTTTGTTCATGGATTAGTAATGACTAACAGAAAGTAGCAATGGCAAACAAGACGCAAGCAAGCGATACGCAGAAAACAACAACGAACACTAAACAGCAAGCTATTTTGGTGACTTTTCATTTACGTTGCCAACTGCAATAACACTAAACAGCAAGTAAGTGAATCAACCAATGAACAAATGAATGAATCAACAAATCAGCAAATTAACAAATTAGCCAATAAGTAAATTTGCAAATAATCAATCAGAGGGGAAGTGGGAAAGCTGGATTCGATAGAATTTTTAAAAATACGAATCTTAGTCAGTTTATTAAAAATGTCACCGGAAAACTGCAATGTAACCAATCTGTCTAAGACACTCGGTGTAGAAAAATATACGGTGAGCCGGGTATTTACGGCGCTGGAGAAGGACGGTTATTTGAATCGCACGGATTCAAGACATCCGCGGCTTGAAAAGCTGGGTGAACAGACGGCGCGTAAATACGCGGAGCGGATGGACATTGCAACAAATCATCTGATTTACGAAGGCGTGACAGAGGCGCAGGCATGTAATGACGCACTGTATTTATCTATGTACTGTTCGGATGAAACTTTTGAAGTGATTCGCAGTATGGAAGAACAGTACCGCATGAAGCATCTGCTTCGTACATATGAACGGTTTGACGGCACGATTTTGTGCAACGGACTGCGGGACGGTCAATATCTGCTTCCGTTTATTATATACAGGGAAACCGTGAAAAACGGCAGCAACATTTCCATGTCCAACGAAGGCTTTATACATCCCTGTACGCTGTCGGTCACGGACGGCAGGGGCATGATTTTGTTAAAGGCACAGCGGGTCGAGAAATATTCCGCGATGACGGGAAGAAAAATGAGCGGAAAGATTAAATGTCTGAAATATTTTGACGGGTCAAAATTTTGTGAAGCACAGCGAAACGGCGATTTGATTTCATTTCCGGCAAGCGTGCTTGAATTTGTCAATATCGGAAGCGATTCCGGCAGGATTTTTCACGGAAGTGTGTGTCTGAAAATGACCTGCTCCGTGGGGATTATGCACATGCCGGAGAGTACAGCAATATTTACACTGTTATTTTAAAATGCTGGAAATACAGCGGAAAGTAGAGAAAAAAATGGAAAAGAAAAAAATAGTGTTGTCTTATATTTTGACGGCAGGAGCACTCTTGCTTTTGTTTTTGTGGGCGGCAAATACGGGAAGTCTGAAGGTGTCGGCAAAACAGTTATTTAGCGGGCTGTTTGTCGCGTATGATGAAAATGTCGCAACGATTTATGATTTGCGTTTTCCGAGAATCTTTATTGCAATGGCGGGCGGCGCGGCAACAGCAGTATCCGGTGTGCTTTTGCAGGCAGTCATGAAAAATCCGCTGGCAGACCCCGGCATTATCGGTGTCAGTTCGGGTGCGAGCCTTACGGCAGTACTGCTTACGGCATTTTGTCCGTCATTGTACTTTTTCACACCGGCGGCGGCATTTTTAGGCGGTCTTGCCGCATTTTTTCTGGTATATGTCCTGTCGTGGAAGGACGGATTATCGCCGCTTCGCATTATCTTAGTCGGTGTGGCGGTCAATGCAATGTTTACGGGACTGATGAGTGCATTTAATTCAGGCACGGGCAGCAGTTATTCCGGAGCGGCAAGCATTGTCAATGCCAATATCACGATGAAAACGTGGACAGATTTTAAAACGTTAATCGGCTATGTGGTGGTTGGACTGATTGCCGCAGTGGTTGTTTCGGGACAGTGCGATTTGCTGGCATTAGAGGATAAGACGGCGCGTTCTATCGGCGTATCCGTGGCAAAAAGCCGTATGGTGATTTCCGTGATTGCGGTACTGCTTGCCGCGATTTCAACAGCCTTTATCGGGGCAATCAGCTTTTTGGGGTTAATTGTTCCGCATATTGCAAGACTGCTGGTGGGCAGCAGCCACAAAACGCTCGTGCCGTATTCAGCCCTGCTTGGTGCGGTCGTACTGCTTCTTGCGGATACAGTCGGAAGAACGATTACCGCACCGTATGAAATCAGTGCTTCCGTGATTATGTCTGTTGTGGGCGGACCGTTTTTTATCTTGTTGCTTAGGAGGTCAAAGCAGGGATATGCAAAATAATAAAGAGAAAAAGAACGTATTTGAAATAGAAAATCTGTCATTTGCCTATGATAAGCATGAGGTGCTTAACAACCTGAATCTGTCATTTCATGAAGGCATTGTCACAACGATGATTGGACCAAACGGCTGTGGAAAATCTACGCTGCTCCAGTTGATGACGAAAAATTTAAAGCCGGCAGGTGGAAAGATTTTATTACAGGGTGAGGATATTGCACAAATCCGGCAGAAGCAGTTTGCACAGTCGGTTGCCGTGGTACATCAGTATAATACGGCGCCGCCGGATTTAACTGTGGAAAAGCTGGTATCTTACGGACGGATTCCGTATCACAAAATGGGCGTTCCGTTTGACAAAGCAAAGGATATGGAGCGGATTGAATGGGCGCTTGAAATTACCAATACCACAAAGCACAAGGATAAGACGGTCAGTCAGCTTTCCGGCGGACAGAAACAGCGTGTGTGGATTGCAATGGCACTGGCGCAGGATGCAAAGGTTCTGCTGTTGGACGAGCCGACAACGTATCTGGATATCCGCTATCAGCTTCAGATTCTGCGGCTGATTCGCAGGTTAAATGAAGAATATGGGTTTACGATTATTATGGTACTCCATGATGTCAATCAGTCGTTGTATTACAGCGATGAAATTGTTGCGTTAAAAGCCGGAAAATGTATTGCGCAGGGAAGTCCCCAGCAGATACTTACGGGCGAACTCATACAAAAAGTGTATGACGTCACGTTAAAAGTATCGGATATAGACGGAAAAAGGTTTATTCTTCCTGTGTAAATTTTATATTTTAAATCTTTTATCTACGATGACAGTCTGTCATCGTGAATAATATTATAAATGATATGATAAATAATAAGATAAAGACTGTTACCGCAAAGACATTTTGTAATGGCTTTTGCGATAACAGTGTTTTATTATCATGTAGAAAGTCCCAAAACATATCAAAAAGTAAATTATAATTATTACAATTCCTTATAAAATGCTTTCATAAAAGCTTCTAAGTCATACTGGTCTTTCATTCCCGCAGTTTCCATGGCAGAGTGCATTGCATAAATTGGAATACCGATATCGGCACTGCACATCGGAAGATTTGCGGCGACCATTGGGCCGACGGTACTGCCGCCCGGATAGTCATTGCGCATATGATTTTGCTGGCAGGCAATATGATGACGGGCGGCAAGCTGTAAAATCACGCCGGTCATATCGTCATCACTGCAATATGCGTGTTTTGCGGAAGCCTTAATGGCAAAGCCGCGGTTTAACGGCATGGCAGATGTAATATCCGATTTTTCAGGGTGCGCCGGGTGTATTGCGTGCGCAACGTCCAAAGAAAGATAATAACTGTGTACAAGGCTTTGCAAAAAGTTTTCTCTTGAAATATTAATGGCATTGCAGATACGCTCCAAAGTATAGGAAAGGAGATTGCCGTTGGCACCGTTTTTACTGCGGCTTCCGATTTCTTCATGGTCAAACAGAACCGCCACGGAAATGCCGTCTGACGGATTAGCTTCAATCAGTCCGGTCAGGCATGCCTGCACCGAAGAAATGTTGTCAATGCGCGGTGCCATAAACATATCGCCGGAAAATCCGGTACGCACCGGTTCCGCATAGTGGTACACAGACAAATCAAAGCATAAAATATCTTCCGGTTTTTCGCCGGTTTCATTGGCAAGAATCTGAAGAAATGTATCGGTGTCCATGTGTTCGTCCATGCCGCATATTGGAAGCAAATCGGTCTGTGCATTGAGGGCGACACCGTCATTCATGGCACGGTTTAAATGAATGGCAAGATTTGGCAAAACTGCCACAGGACGTTTAAAATCCACCAGTTTCAGACGCGGGTGTGCAGATTGTGGATTTTTTAACGCAATCCGTCCGGCAATTGAGAGTGGACGGTCAAGCCATGTACTGTAAATTGCACCGCCGTAAACTTCTGTATTTAAGCGGCAGCCGTTTTTAGAGGAAACGACCGGATTGTATTTGATACGAAATCCCGGATTGTCAATATGTGAAGAGGAAAGCTTCCATACCGGGGTATCGGAAAGGTCTGTGCCGATTTGAAAGCCGAAAACCGTTGTGCCAAACGGGCAGACGGCATATTTTCCACCCGGAACCAGTTCCCATGTGCTGTCCCAGTCCAGTGTTACAAAGCCAGCTTCATTAAGCCTGCGCATGGCTTCTTTTGCGGTATGGAACGGGGAAGTGGAAAAGGAAATGGTCTGTTTTAACTGTTCAAAGGTTTGTTGAATCTGAGTATCCATAAAAAACTCCATTCTGCTGTGTAAGCTGTTTTTTCAAAGTATAAGGCTTTTGCCGTAAAAACTCAAGAAAATCGTCATTTCCGCCGATACTTTTTATATAAAAGTGAGAATCAGAAACAGCAGTTTACAAAAAAGAGGAGAAAGCCATGCAGACAGTACAGTTTAAAGTTTTAAACACCGATACACAGGAAACCAACGTGCAGATGCAGACAGAAAATAAGGCACAAAATACACAGAATACAGAGGTGTCAGGTGTAGAAAGTACCGGAGAAAGCGCAGGAACAAAGAAAAAGACGACCGTTTCCACAGGACAGACCGGAGTTACGGATGCGGAAAGTGCCAAGTGGGTTGCCGGTTTGCAGTTAAAAAAATGTGCTTATGAACAGGTCAGTGCGATAACAGAAAAAATTAAGGATATGCTAGATCCGACTTCGGGCATGACAGATGCACAAAAAAGCTCTTATGACAGAAAAGTAATGAATAAAGTGTATTCCGGCAAGAAGCTGTCGGCTGAGGAAATGCGTTATATCAAAATTCATTATCCGGCATTGTATCCGTATGTGGAGCGGGTGCAGATTCAGCGGCAGGCACTGGAGGAGCGAATCAAGCACTGTCATTCAAAAGAGGAAGTGCAGGACGTTTACAGTGAAGCGATGTTTCATATCAGTGATGATGACCCGGCAAAGCAGATGCTGTATGCCGCATATGATGATGTTTTAAAGGAGTTTAAGAAAACATCGGATTATCAGGAACTTCCCGAAACAAAGGAAGATGCCGAAAAGAAAAAACAGCTTAAAGCAGAAGGCAATTATGAGGCACTTCAACTGTTGCCGAAGAACGCTTCGCGTGTACGTCTGCACAACCGTTGTAAAATCACCGGTCGTCCCAAAGGATATATCCGTCAATTCGGGATATCCCGTATACAGTTCCGCGAAATGGCTTCGGCTGGACTTATCCCGGGCGTAAAAAAAGCAAGCTGGTAATTATTTTTAGTGTTAAATATTGTCCGGAGAATCCGGATCAATTTAAACAAATTTTTATATGACAGATCCAATAGCAGATTATCTGACAAGATTGAGAAACGCCATCAAAGCTCATCACAGAGTTGTTGAAGTGCCGGCCTCGAAATTGAAAAAAGAAATCACGAAAATCCTTTTTGAAAAAGGCTACATTCTTAATTACAAGTTTGTAGAAGACGGTCCCCGAGGCACGATCAAGATTGCCTTGAAGTATGACCCCGTAAACAAAGTGAGCGCAATCCAGAAACTCATTCGCATATCGAGTCCGGGTTTGCGTCGTTACACCGGTTATAAAGATATGCCGCGTGTATTGAACGGTTTGGGTATTGCGATTCTCTCTACCTCGAAAGGCGTTATGACTAATAAAGAAGCCAGCGACCTGAAAATAGGTGGAGAAGTATTATGTTACATTTACTAATTAAAAGGAGGTATATATTATGTCAAGAATAGGAAAATTGCCCATAGTAATACCCGCCGGAGTTACCGTTACTATTTCCGGAAATGAGGTAAAAGTAAAAGGACCCAAAGGGGAATTGGTACAGACCGTATCGCCCGAAATTAAAGTTGAAATGGTAGACGGGGAAATTCATGTGACCCGGCCTAACGATGAGAAACAAACTCGCGCCCTTCATGGCCTTTACCGTGCGTTGATTCACAATATGGTAGTCGGCGTATCCGAAGGTTATAAAAAAGAGTTGGAGCTTGTCGGTGTAGGTTACCGTGCACAAAGTCAAGGTCAAGTGCTTGAACTTTCGCTCGGTTATTCTCACGCCATCTTTTTGAGACTTCCTGCCGAAATAAAGGTAGAAGCAAAATCAGAGAGAAATAAAAACCCGTTGATTATTCTCGAATCGTGCGACAAACAACTGATCGGCCAAGTATGCGCCAAAATCCGTTCGTTCCGCAAACCTGAACCTTACAAGGGTAAAGGTATCAAGTTCGTTGGTGAGGTAATCCGCAGAAAATCGGGTAAATCGGCAGGCGCCAAATAATCATTAAACAGGTATTATCATGACAACGAAGATAGAAAGAAGAATTAAAATCAAAACCCGTATACGTGGTAAAATATCCGGTACGGCCGAGCGTCCTCGTATGACGGTGTTTAGAAGTAATAAGCAAATATATGTGCAATTGGTCGACGACCTTGCCGGGAAAACGCTTGCCGCAGCCTCTTCGAGGGGTATGGAAGCCGCTCCTAAAAAAGAGTTGGCTGCAAAAGTGGGACAGGAAATCGCCAGGAAAGCACAGGAAGCCGGTATTACCTCGGTTGTTTTTGACCGCAACGGTTACCTGTATCATGGGAGAGTAAAAGAATTAGCTGATGCTGCCCGCAATGGCGGCCTTAAATTTTAATCGTCATGACAGGAAAAAATAATAGAGTAAAGTCAACAAATGACATTGAGTTGAAAGACCGTTTGGTTGCTATCAACCGTGTAACGAAAGTGACCAAGGGTGGTCGTACTTTCAGCTTTTCGGCAATTGTTGTGGTAGGTAACGAAGCCGGTATCGTAGGCTGGGGCTTGGGTAAGGCGAGCGAAGTAACCACGGCTATCGCCAAAGGCGTGGAAGCTGCTAAGAAAAATCTCGTGAAAGTTCCGGTGCTCAAAGGTACTATCCCTCACGATCAATTGGCAAAATTCGGTGGAGCTCTCGTATATATCAAGCCCGCTTCTCCGGGTACCGGAGTAAAGGCCGGTGGTGCTATGCGTGCCGTTCTTGAAAGTGTGGGTATTACCGACGTGCTTGCGAAATCGAAAGGTTCGTCCAATCCTCACAATTTAGTGAAGGCTACGATCGCTGCATTGTGCGAATTGAGAGATGCTGCTACAGTCGCTCAAAACAGAGGTATCTCTGTTGAAAAAGTCTTTAAAGGTTAATACGGAGGACAAGCAATGGAAAAAATAAAAATCAAACAAGTTAAAAGCCGCATCAATTGCCCTGCTGTACAGAAAAAGACTCTTGATGCACTGGGCCTTAAAAAACTCAACAGTGTCGTAGAGCACAACGCTACTCCCCAAATCTTGGGTATGGTAGAGAAGGTTAAACACCTTGTAAAAGTAGTTGAGTAATTTTATCCATCGATTAAAAAAATAACAAATATGGACTTGAGTAATTTAAAACCCGCCGAAGGGTCAACCAAAACAAGAAAGAGAATCGGTCGTGGACCGGGTTCGGGTTTGGGCGGAACTTCTACCAGAGGTCATAAAGGAGCAAAGTCGCGTTCGGGTTACAAACGTAAGATCGGTTTTGAAGGTGGTCAGATGCCACTTCAACGCCGAGTTCCGAAATTCGGTTTCAAGAATATTAACCGTGTAGAATATAAAGCTATCAATATCGATACTTTACAAGCTCTGGCCGATAGCCAAAAGCTCGATAAAATTGGTATTGAAACACTTGTCGCTGCCGGATTTATTTCGTCGAAACAGTTAGTGAAAATTCTTGGTAAAGGAGCTCTTACGGCTAAATTGGAAGTCAGTGCCCACGCATTTTCCAAAACAGCCGAAGCTGCTATCGTTGCCGCAGGTGGAACAGTAGTCAAACTCTAATACAATGAGAGCAATAGAAACTATAAAAAACATTTGGAAAATCGAAGATCTGCGTAAGCGTATCATCACCACGATTTTGTTGGTGCTGGTATATCGCGTTGGATCATACGTCGTGCTTCCCGGTATCGATCCTGCTAATTTGGACGCATTGCGCAGCCAAACGAGCAAAGGGTTGATGCAGTTGCTCGATATGTTTTCGGGAGGAGCATTCTCCAATGCTTCTATATTTGCATTGGGTATTATGCCTTATATCACCGCCTCGATTGTTATCCAACTCTTGGGTATGGTGATGCCCTCGTTCCAGAAGCTGCAACGCGAAGGCGAGAGCGGTCGTACGAAACTTAACCAATACACCCGCTATTTGACCGTTATCATTCTGCTCATGCAAGGACCTGCCTATTTGGTGAACCTTAAAGTGCAGATGGGTTCGGCCTTATTCCCCTCCGGTTGGTTGTTTATAGTTTCTTCTACAATCGTGCTTGCCGCTGGCAGTATGTTTATTATGTGGTTGGGCGAACGTATTACCGATAAAGGTATTGGAAACGGTATTTCGTTTATAATCCTTGTCGGTATTATCGCACGTTTGCCACTGGCTTTCGCCGCTGAGTTTACGAGCCGTTTGGCCTCTAAACAAGGTGGTCTTGTGATGTTCCTTATCGAGATTATTTTCTTGTTGGCCGTAATCGCCGCAGCGATACTTCTTGTACAAGGTACACGGAAAGTCCCCGTACAATATGCTAAACGTATTGTTGGAAATAAACAATATGGAGGAGCCCGCCAGTATATTCCGTTAAAGGTAAATACAGCCGGTGTAATGCCTATCATTTTTGCTCAGGCGATTATGTTTATACCCATTACAATCGCGGGATTCAGCGCCTCGAATGCAAGCTCGTTTTGGAGTTCTTTCATGTCGATGACAGGGTTTTGGTATAACTTCGTGTTCGCAATCCTTATTATCCTCTTTACCTACTTCTATACGGCAATAACGGTTCAGCCTACACAAATGGCGGAAGATATGAAACGAAACAACGGCTTTATCCCCGGTGTCAAACCTGGAAAGAAAACAGCCGATTATCTCGACTCTATTATGTCGAGAATCACGTTGCCCGGTTCTATCTTTTTGGCTATTGTAGCTATTTTGCCCGCTTTTGCTCAAATATGCGGAGTCAGCGCCGAGTTCTCACAATTCTTCGGTGGAACATCTCTCCTCATTTTGGTAGGTGTGGTATTGGATACCTTGCAACAGATTGAGAGCCATTTAATGATGCGCCATTACGACGGCCTGATGAAATCGGGTAAAATAAAAGGACGTAGCGGAGCTTATTAAAAAAGGATACAGGTAATGATTTATCTTAAAACAGATGAAGAGATAGAGTTGATGCGAGAGAGTAATCTCTTGGTGGGTATGACTTTAGGCGAAATGGCCAAGTGGATCGCACCGGGGATTACTACGCTGAAACTCGATAAGATAGCCGAAGAATTTATCCGGGATCATGGTGCTCAGCCGGGATTTCTGGGTTATGGAGGCTTTCCCAATACGCTCTGCATCTCGGTGAATGAAGTGATTGTGCACGGCATTCCCAACAGCTATGCATTGAGAGATGGAGATATTGTTTCTATCGATTGCGGTGCTGTAAAGAATGGATTTAACGGAGACTCGGCTTACACATTTTGTGTGGGAGAAGTAGCCCCGGAGATCAAACAATTACTCAAAACCACGAAAGAATCGCTCTATTTAGGCATCGAACATGCTGTTGAAGGAAAACGTATAGGTGATATCGGCCATGCCGTCCAGACCTATTGTGAAGCCCGTGGATATTCTGTCGTGAGAGAGTTGTGCGGCCATGGCGTCGGGAAAAAACTTCACGAGGAGCCCAACGTCCCCAATTATGGACGACCGGGAACAGGTCCGTTGCTGAAAAATGGCATGTGTATTGCCATTGAGCCTATGATAAATATGGGATCACGCAATATTGTCATCGAACGAGACGGTTGGACGACCCGTACAAGAGACCGTAAACCGGCGGCCCACTTCGAGCATACGATAGCGATCAAGGGAGGGAAAGCCGATATACTATCTTCTTTTGAATACGTAGAGCAAGTTTTAGGAGAAAAATCAATATAACTAATATATGGCGAAACAATCTGCAATAGAACAAGATGGTGTAATCGTGGAAGCATTGTCGAATGCTATGTTCCGCGTGGAGTTGGAAAACGGGCATGAAATAACCGCCCATATTTCGGGAAAGATGCGTATGCACTTTATAAAGATACTCCCGGGAGATAAGGTAAGGATAGAAATGTCTCCTTATGATTTAACCAAAGGAAGAATTGCTTTTAGATATAAATAAAAAACAATAATATGAAAGTAAGAGCATCATTGAAAAAACGTACGCCCGATAGCAAAATCGTGAGAAGACACGGCCGCTTGTACGTAATTAACAAGAAAAATCCTAAGTATAAACAACGTCAAGGATAATTTTATTATTAATTTTGCAAATTAAAAGATTCTAATATATGGCAATAAGAATTGTTGGTGTAGACCTGCCGCAAAATAAAAGAGGAGAAATCGCCTTGACCTATATCTATGGTATCGGTCGTAGTGCGGCGAATTCTATTTTGAGTAAAGCCGGCATTGACAGAGACATCAAAGTTAAGGATTGGACCGACGATCAGTCGGCAAAGGTACGTGAAATCATTAGTACCGAGTATAAGGTGGAAGGTGACCTTCGTACCGAAATACAATTGAATATTAAACGTCTTATGGATATCGGTTGTTATCGTGGTATCCGTCATCGTATCGGTTTGCCTGTGAGAGGCCAAAGTACCAAGAATAACGCCCGTACGCGTAAAGGTAGAAAGAAAACCGTTGCAAATAAGAAAAAAGCTACTAAATAATAAGTAAGTATGGCAAAGAAAACAGTCGCAGCAAAGAAGAGGGTTGTTAAGGTTGATGCCGTTGGCCAAGCCCATATCCATTCTTCGTTCAACAACATCATTGTAACGCTTGCCAATAGCGAAGGACAAGTGATCTCTTGGTCTTCGGCAGGTAAAATGGGCTTTAGAGGCTCTAAGAAAAATACTCCTTATGCCGCTCAAATGGCCGCACAAGATTGTGCAAAGGTGGCTTTTGATTTAGGTTTGAGGAAAGTAAAGGCCTATGTAAAAGGTCCCGGAAACGGTCGTGAATCGGCTGTGAGAACTATACATGGCGCTGGTATCGAAGTAACCGAGATTATCGATGTTACGCCGCTGCCGCACAATGGTTGTCGTCCTCCTAAAAGAAGAAGAGTTTAATTTTTCTTTATTTGTAAACAGAGAATCCCGAACAGTGAATAGATTGCATATTAATCCTCTCTGCAATCGCGGCTGCACTTTTCTCGGTTCGCAATATTATAATTATTAAAATTTTTAGAAATGGCAAGATATACCGGACCTAGAACAAAAATCGCTCGTAAATTCGGCGAAGCTATTTTTGGCCCTGATAAAGTTCTTACAAAAAAGAACTATCCCCCGGGACAACATGGCATCAATAAAAGAAGAAAAACTTCTGAGTATGGTGTTCAGCTTCGTGAGAAACAAAAAGCTAAATACACGTATGGTGTATTGGAAAGACAATTTAGAAATCTGTTTGAGAAAGCTTCGCGTACTAAGGGTGTGAAAGGTGAAGTGCTCCTTCAATTGCTCGAAGCTCGTCTCGACAATGTCGTATTTCGCTTGGGTATAGCACCCACACGTGCAGCTGCCCGTCAGCTCGTTTTACATCGTCATATCGTAGTCGATGGCAAAGTGGTGAATATCCCGTCGTATTCGGTAAAACCGGGACAAGTAGTAGGCGTTCGCGAGAAAGCCAAATCTTTGGAGGTAATAGCCGATGCACTTGCTGGATTTAATCACAGCAAATATCCTTGGTTAGAATGGGACGAAAGCTTGAAAAGCGGTAAATTGTTGCATTTGCCCGAGAGAGCCGATATCCCTGAAAATATCAAAGAACAGTTGATCGTTGAGTTGTATTCTAAATAATAATTGATTCCATGGCGATATTAGCATTTCAAAAACCCGATAAAGTATTAATGCTGGAAGCGGACAATTTTTTCGGTAAATTCGAATTCCGTCCGTTGGAGCCCGGTTA
>OQVH01001492.1_pt1 | contig 14543 bp, 10 predicted proteins | sample 1691641 | NCBI WGS metagenome assembly OQVH01 (sample SAMN03418286, study PRJEB22391) | human gut metagenome | biome: human-gut; feature: organic feature; material: feces | host: Homo sapiens | place: Italy | collected 2013-04
TCCTGTGGGAGGAGAATTAAACAGTTCCATAAGTATTTTATCGAGCTTCCGATTTTCGGAACTCTGATCTATCATATGGTAGCTTCCCGCGAATCCATCAGCAGTCTGTTTATGGAAAAGCTGTTCTACAATCCCTTCCATGTAACAGATACGCTGGTAGACACCTATTATGAATCCGCTCACAAGGGCGGTTCCAACGCCAAATATCTGTATTCCAGCTACATTGGCAAATACCTGAATATCAGCATTAATAATGCCGTAGAATCTTCCGATGCATGCATCTATATTATTTCCGGAGAAAAAGAAGCTTCCGCTTCTCTTATCGCAGAGGAATACCAGAAGCTGAATTCTTCCATTGAAACCGCTGTGATCCCGGAAACCAGACATCTTCCTCATCTGGAAGATCCGGAACATTTCCTGGAACAGGTAGCTATTTTCCTGTAAAAACAACTTATGATCCGGCATCAAAAACAAAATTTATCTATAGTAATTTTGGAAATCAACGTATCAAAAGAACATTGTTCATGTTCGGAGCCGTTGAGCTTCATGCAGTAATTTGTGGAAATGCTATAAACCAACAAAAAGCCAATAAAAAAAGAGTACTGTTTCACGTGAAACATGAGTTTTCCCTCAAACAAACGTGAAACAATACTCTTTATTTTTTACCAGACTCACAGCATGCATCCGGACATTTCTTTTATCTAAGTGCCTGCTCCAGATACATGTGTGTTGTATTATCGATCAGCTTATGTGTCAGCTCTGCCATATGCTGTGTACTCTCCTGATTCTCAGAAGACAGCCATGTCTTGATCATTCCCACGCATCCATTCAGACAAAACGCATACGCATACTCAATATCACGGTTGTCTTTCGGCAGACGAATTGACAAGCGATGCAGCACTGTATCTGCGATCAGTTTTTCTATACGATTCACAAAAGCCATATCTCCATTCTTTCCAAGAAGTGCGATACAAATATCCTTATTATGATCCAGGATCGTAAATATCTGCTCAATAAAAGGATACGAGCTCTCCTTATTATTAAGAGGATCCAGAGGATAGTCTGCCACCAGATGCGTGATTTCCTCCATCAATTCAGCCTCAATGGATTCCAGCATCTGATAGATATCTGTATAGTGAAGATAAAATGTGGAGCGGTTGATATCAACTTCTTCCACCAGTTCCTTTACCGTAATCTCCTTAATGCTCTTCTTCTGCATAAGACGGGCAAGCCCCGCCCGCAACTGTGCCTTGGTCTTACGTACTCTTCTGTCAACTTTTTCCGCCATCTTAATTCCCCCTGCAATTCAAAAAAGCAAGCACGTTTCCTCCGCCTCAATCACCTGTCACTTACGATACTCTGCAACTGTCATACAATGATAATGCATCCTTCAAACGAATAAAAGCATTCGCTTTCTCTACGCCGATCTGTATGATACCAGATATCTGCTGTTGTTAAGAATTGACAAGATCAAAATTGTTAACGACGCCGACCTACACGATACCAGATATCTGCTGCATATTTGTGTTGAAACATAGGAATCCTGTCTGCATTTAATATTACCAACTGCACATAAATTCAAAGGAAATAACGTACTTTTTGTCTATTATGCAGTTTTTTATTTGTAATAGACACTTCCATTATTTCCGTCTATTAATATACATTCAGTAAAGATTTAATGGTTGTATCTGTGGTATGTGTTTAGTATAATACATCACGTAAAGAAAATCAACACTTTGTTTGATAATGGAATATAAAGCTATTAATAGATTTTAATATGATTAATAGATCTCGTCGCCATTACTGGAATAAAGTTTGATTAATCAACTATGTTTGATAATACAATTTAATAAGAAAGGGATAGGTAATATGATCAAAAACGAATGGAAAAGCTTACTTCGTAACAAGCTCATGCTTATCGTCGTAATCGCCATTATCGTAATCCCGATCATCTATGCAGGTCTGTTTCTGAAATCCATGTGGGATCCTTACGGAAACGTAGACAGCCTGCCAGTGGCCGTGGTAAACGAAGACAAACCTGTCGAGTATAATGGCAAGACCTTAAGCATAGGTAAGGACATGACGGATGAGCTGAAAGACAACGACTCAATGGCATTTAACATTGTAGACAGCAAGACAGCAGAGGACGGTCTGGCCAATGGAACCTATTACATGGTTATCAAAATTCCGGAAAATTTCTCCGCAAACGCAGCCACTGTAATGGACAACGAGCCAAAGCAAATGGAGCTATCCTATGAGACAAACCCTGGAACCAACTATATCGCCTCCAAGCTCAGTGAAACAGCAATGCTGAAGCTTCGTGATAACATTGCTTCCAAGGTTACGGAAACCTATACAGAAACCGTTTTTGATTCTATCTCAGAAGCAGGTGACGGAATGCAGGAAGCTGCAGACGGATCCGGAAAGATCGAAGACGGACTGAATACAGCAGCTGATGGTAACAAAACAATTACCAAAAACCTTAAGAAGCTTTCCACCAGTACTCTTACTTTCGTAAGCGGTGCTGACAGTCTCACCGAAGGTCTTAAGACCTACACCGATGGTGTTGCAAAGGTTAACGATGGTGCAAAGAGCCTGGACGATGGTGCAGATCAGCTGAACAGCGGCGTTGCAACCCTCACAGAAAAGGTTCCTGAGCTGACAACCGGTGTGGATACTCTGGATAAAGGTGTTCAGCAGTACACCGCTGGTGTGGATGAGCTTAATAAAAATTCTGATACGCTGAAATCCGGCGCAAGCAGCCTGGAATCCGGTGCAAATGCATTAAGTGCAGGTATTGATACTCTTTCCGACGGAGCAACACAGTATGTAGCTGGTGCTGACACTCTTGCAGATGGAACTACCACCTATGTGGCTGGTGCTGGCAAACTCGCAGCCGGTGCCAAAGAGCTTGCAAAACTTGAAGACGGACTCACAACAGTTTCCAATGGTATCTCTCAGCTGAATACCGGTGTTACCAAAGGAACCGATGACTCACAGTCACTGATATCCGGAACACAGCAGCTGGAAAACGGACTGAAAGCCCTGAACGATAAGGTTTCTGCTCTGAAAGAGGGAACAACACAGGAATCCATCAACAAGCTTGCAGCCGGCCTTACTTCCGCAAAGGATGGTATGGACACAGCCGCAGCTGGTATGAACAGTGCTGCAGCTGGTATGAACAATGCGGCAGACGGAATCAACAACGCAGCCGGATATATCACTCAGGCCGCAGGTATCACAAGTCAGACCAGCAGCAGTATCACAGACAGTCTGATCCCTGCTCTCCAGAATGCAGGCACACAGTTCTCACAGGTAGGTGATCAGGTCAGCAACATCCTTACAGGATACGGACAGCAGACAACGGAGGCACTTACTGATGCAAATACCAAGATCGGTACTGCCGGACAGACAATGACCTATTTAGCAGCACAGCTTCAGGCGATTCAGGCAACCGCTTCTGAGGACGGAACCATTTCCGCAGCAGCTCTGAATGATGTGATCAACGCTTTAAACAGCGTAGCCGGTGGAATGACTGGCGTGGACGGTTCTTACATGAGCAGCTATTCTGATCAGGTTTCACAGCTTGCAGCTGGTGTATCCGGTCAGCTCTCTTCTACTCAGGAAAATCTGAATGCTGTTGCTTCCAAGCTTAACGAAGCAGCTTCCGGACTGACTCAGATCTCCGGAGGACTGACTCAGGGTGCCGGCACACTTTCTGAGGGTGCAACAACCATGACAGATGGTGCAAACCAGATGAGTGCAGGTGCAACAACCATGAGCGCAGGTGCAGAGCAGTTATCTGCAGCTACAAGTCAGCTTCCTACAGATCTGATCGCTCAGCTTTCTGCAGGTGTTACCCAGCTGTATCAGGGTGCACAGGCTGTAAACACAGGAACCAAGAACGTTTCCGCAGGACTTCAGTCTCTGGAAGACGGCACAGTCGAAGCCTTCCCGGCTGCAGCAGCAGGAATCAAAGCTCTGAACGATGGATTTGACCAACTGACATCTTATGATAAGCAGCTCAACGATGGTGCAAAGAATCTGAAAACAGCCGGCAAACAGATCACTGGCGCACTTCCGGATATCAAATCCGGTGCAGGTCAGCTGGCAGATGGTTCTAAGGCACTGACAGATGGAATCACAACTTACACCGATGGTATTGCTAAGCTTTCCGAAAACAGTGCTGCTCTTACAGACGGCACCAAGAAACTGGCAACAGGAGCCAATGCTCTTTCCAGCGGTGCTACTACTCTTGCAGATGGAACAAAAGCATTAGCCGATGGTTCCGGAACACTGACAACCGGAATCACAACCTACACCGATGGTGTTGCTAAGCTTTCCGAAAACAGCTCCGCTCTTACAGACGGTACCAAAAAGCTCTCAACAGGAGCCAAAACCCTTTCCAGCGGTGCTACTACTCTTGCAAACGGTACTAAGACATTAGCAAACGGTACCTCAACACTTCTCAGCGGTACCGAGAAGCTTGTAAGCAACAACAGCACACTTAACAATGGTGCAAAACAGCTTGCAGATGGCGCTGCCCAGATCCAGAGCGGTTCCTCTCAGCTGTATGATGGCTCCAAGAAGCTTGGAAGCGGTATGAAAGAACTGAAAGACGGTTCCAAGACACTGACCACAAGCCTCAGCGATGGAGCTACCACTGTAAAAGACAATTCAGCAAGTGATGAAACGATCAAAATGTTCGCAACTCCTGTTGTAAACGATGAAACAAAACTTACCGATGTCCCGAATAACGGACACGCAATGGCACCTTACATGATGTCTGTAGGCCTCTGGGTCGGCGCACTGGCATTCTGCCTGATGTATCCTCTGGCTCAGTATAAAGGCAAACTGAAATCCGGTTTCGCATGGTGGGCAAGCAAAGCTTCCGTCCTTTATCCGGTAGCGATCCTTCAGGGAATCTGCCTGATCCTGCTGTTACGTGCATTTAACGGATTCACACCTGCAGAGATGGGCAAAACCGTACTCTTCGCCTGCCTGACATCAATGACCTTTACCTCTATCATGTACTTCTTCAACATTACTCTTGGTAAAGTAGGAAGCTTCCTGATGCTGGTATTCATGGTCGTTCAGCTTGCAGGATCTGCCGGAACTTATCCGGTTGAGGTTTCACCTTCATTCGTTGCAAAGATCCATGCATACGTTCCGTTTACTTATACGGTCGACGCATTCCGTGCAACGATCAGCGGTGGCCGGAGCATTACCACTTCCATTATTGTAATGGTTGCACTGTTAGTGATCTTCACAATCCTGACGATCCTTCAGTTCAATCACATGACCAAGAGAAAGAAAGCAGGAAAAGTTGTTCTCTTCGACTGGCTGGAAGAAAGAGGTCTTGCATAATACTTAGTTACTGACAGAAGCTCCCCCGAACCTTCTGTTAGATATAGAAAAATTAAAACTGTACAGTTGTTCAGATGAGCTTCTGTACAGTTTTTTTATATTGTCCTCGTCAATTCTCCACGCTATAATTATAGCAGTTATAGAAAATCAAGCTCGCCAGTACACCGTGCCTGACCTATGCAGCAGATTTCAGTTCAGAAACATTCCTGTCAGATTCAGAAGAAGCGGCAATATGACTTCTCAGATCTACTCACAAATCGGAGCTCTTTCTGACTGCAAGCCTGCGGTTTTCAATGGAAAAGCAACCTGGTATGCATCTAATCCACTGACCGCAAAAACAGACGGAATCATCACCTATGCTACACCATTTACCGTCTTCAGGGTAAAACCTGGAAAGCTATCGGCAATACAAAAAATACAACCTACACCGATAAAAAGCCAGGCACCGCAACCAACTACCGTATCCGTGCATACCGCATCACAAACGGTAAAAAAATATACGGACCTTATTCATCTGTAAGGACCGTAAAATAATAGCAACATAAAAACACCCCGGAAAATCCTGATCTATGTGGTGTCTCCGAATATCTGATCATCAAGCGGATATTCGGAGAGCACCTTATTGTTTGCGGATCTCCGAGGTGTTTTTATTTATTTTCTTAATATTTTATTTTTCCGTCTCAGCTGTTGGTGTTGCTGTGGCTTCTGTCTCTGTTTCACCGTTTACCATGGTTTCATATGCATTGAACATTTCTTTTACTGTCATTTTGTTTACAAGAAATACCTTGTCTCCAACGACAGCTGCATAATAGTTTGTGTCATATGTGTAGAAGGTAACGGTTGTCTGGTTCTTGTCAGAGTCTGTGAATACAGCGGTCATCTCCGGATCTGCAGCCGGTGTATAAGCGTCTGTCAGTCTCTTCTGTCCTGCCATGTTTATCAACTTGTTGTAGAAGGTAGTAAAGGTTGTACTTTCTATTTCCTTACCATTCAGCTGATAAGTTGTTGTTTCTTTCTCGTTTCCGTCATCATCTGTGGATGTTTCACGTGAAACATTTACAGTACTTGTTGTTTCACCGTAAGTAACCTGGAGCTGATCCAGATTTTTTACAGACACATAATTGACGATCAGTGACCAGAGATCTGACGGCGTCTTGTCAATAACTGCACTCAGTGTATCCGTTGACATTGTATAGATCTGTTTGTTATCTACCGTTACATATCTGCTGCCATCTCCTGCCTCATCGCCAACGTAAATGACAAGCTGTTTATCCACTGTGGTTGTCTTGCTGTCTGCATCTTCTGAGCTGCTATCCGTGTCAGCGCTGGCGCCGCTCTCAGAATCACTCTCAGAGGCCGTAGAATCGTTTTCTCCGGATTCTGTACTGTCTGTGCTGTTATTCTTCACCTTTTCCTGATAATCCACTGTAATCGTCGCATAGGGCTTATCAAGGCCATACTGGGAAAGATCCTCTGCATTGTAGTTTACAAACTGGTCAAATGCAAAGTTTCCAAGTCCGGAGGTTACATTTCCTGCTGCCGTTGTATCGGCAGACTCTTTATCGATGTTTCCGTCACCGGAAACATCCCAGGTAGCTCCGTCGGAATTTTCTTCCAGGACATAGGAATCTTTATTCTCACTGACCTGGACCTTTTTCACTGTGGAAGAATCAATTGTCGGGAAATCTTCTCCCTGTGCATAATCGTAAAGGGAATTCATAAACGGAGACACTGTATCTGCTGCCACTACATATACCGTGCTGTCATCATCATCCCTGGAAATGTAATACTGATTCGTAGACGTATTCTCATCTCCGATGTTGAGCTTCGTTGTCCCATCAGCGGTATCAACGGTTACTGTGTTAGATGGAGAATCCAGTCCGTATTCCGTAAGATCCTCCACATCCTCCAGGACTCTGTCCGCTTCCACCTTTTTGATGGCGGAAGCTGCGGAATCCAGAGTTGTCTGATTTACAGGAAAAGCAGTCTCATCCTTTTTCACCCAGGAATCATCTTTTTTCTCAAAGGTCACTTCCTTCTTGTCTACGATAAATTCCAGGGATTTAATGTCATCCGTTTTCACGGAAAACACTTCTGTTTTGCTTTCCTCTTCGCTGCTCTCTGTCTTTTCTTCTTTGGATACGTAGGTGTTCAGTCCCACATAAACGCCGCCGAGAACTGCCAGAACAACAACTGCTGAAACAAGTTTGGTCGATTTTTTCATTATGCTTTTCTCCTCTTAAGCCAGATCAGGAATCCTGCAACAAGGAATACTCCCGGGATCAGACCAATGGTACAGATCTTCCAGAAGGCTGCATCATAATCGGTTACTGTCAGGCTTGTGGACTCAAGGCTCTTGGATGGAATAGAAACGGAATTACTGTCGTCTGTGCTGGTCATCCAGTTTAAGGACTCCAGAAGGAGCTTTTCATTTCCGCCGGATACCATCTGGTTTATCTGGCTCTCCATCAGATTTGCTGTGGAGTAGTAAACGATCTGTGTTTCCTTATCATCATCCAGTTTCTCAGTGATGGCAACACCAAGATCAAACGGTCCGTCTACATCTCCGTCTTCCTTTTCGATATTGCTGCTCTGCATATTTGTTTTGGAGTAAGCCTTGTCAGAGGTTGTCAGGATACTGTCGATGGTTACGGTATCTCTTACATCATCTGTTTTCTGAATGCCCTGCGCATATGGTGCCAGTACATAGGAGCCTGCAGAAGCTGTCTCAGAGCTTGCATCTGTGCTGTTGACTGTTGGTACAAGATAATATGGCATCTGCATTCCATAATGCTGATTATCACCCTCAAATACGATTCCCTCGGCACACTTTACACCATAGTTTTCAAGAACCGCATCAAAGTTCGGCAGATCATCCTGTGTATAATCCGAGAAGATCATAGCTTTTCCGCCTGCCTCCAGATAATCCAGGAGCTCTGTTTTTTCTTCCTCGGAAATATCGCTGGTCGGAGATACGATCATCAGGCAGTCTGCATCATCCGGAACCTTTCCCTCTGTGAGAAGGTTCAGCTCCTTGATATCAATGTTTGCTTTCTGGATATCTTCTTTAAAGCTGGAATCCAGATCTTTTTCTCCGTGTCCGGATAAGGTGTACATGATCGGAAGATCCTCGGATGTCACATAGCCGATCGCACTTGTGATCTGTCCTTCTCCATCAAATCCGGTAGTAGTCTGCTGCCAGGTATTATAGTCTACTGAAGAGGAATACATATCGTTGTAATTGATAACCTTGTTTCTGTCGCCGCAGACTACGATCAAGCTGTTTGACGCAAGATCATCGGTTGTATATTCCGATGCAAATTTCGGATTTACAACAGGGTCTTTCACCTCAACTTTAATATGCTTGGACTCATCTTTATAACGTGAAAGCAGATTGGAGATCGTGTCGTCCTCAGAACCGCTTGCCGCGATCTGATAAATGGTAACATCCTTATCCAGTGCCTTCAGTACCTTCTTTGTTTCATCACCGATGGTGTAAAGCTTGGATGAGCTTACATCCAGCTGTGAATATTTGGATGGGATCGCCCCGACGATCATATTGATCACAACCACGATCACGATAAAGACAGCTGCCATAGCCATGCTGTAGGAACCATTTTTGATATGTTTTTTGCTGATGGTGCCTACCAGCTTTTTCGGATCCGGTTTATGTTTCTTTTTGCCGGAGTCCTGTGCTGTCTCCGGTACGGCTGCCTCGCCTTTATTTTTCTTAAATTTCTCACTGAATTTCATTTCCATTCACCCCCTAGTTCCAGCGTCTCTTCTGAATGGACTGCATGGTAAGGAACAGGCAGATCGCAATAACAGAAATAAAATAAACGATTCCTGTCACGTCAAACACGCCGTTTGTAAAATTATCATAATGTCCACTCAGGTTAAATACGTTCAGTACCTTCTGGATACCGCCCTGGAAAATACTGGATTTTACAACGTATACGATCACAAGAGCAATCTCTCCCACAGCTCCGATCACTACAGAGATCAGGACATTTTTGATCATGGTATAAATGATGATAGCGATCGCCACGATCAGAAGTCCGAATGCCACTGCGGTTGACATGGAGGTCTGTGAAAAGAATGAGGAAATTCCGTTCATCATATAGAAGGCGAACAGGAATACAAAAGTAAGTACTGCTGCAATTACCTGGCTTTCTGTAAGTGCTGACATAAATACACCGATCGCCAGATTCGCGCATCCCAGAAGGAAAAATCCCAGGATCCCGGTGTATGCGGAAGCATAGGAAATCGTTCCGAACTTACTCATGATCAGAGGATAAACGCACATGATCACGACCGGAATGGCAAACACAGCTACCAGTGCAAGATATTTTCCAAATACGATATCCCATACAGATACCGGTGCGGTCAGAAGAAGCTGATCCGTTTTCTGCTTGCGCTCTTCTGCAAGTACACGCATGGAAAGGATCGGCACACCGATCAGGAACACAAAGGTCAGTGCGCTTAAGGTAGTTTCAAATTTTGAATAGCCGCCTGAAAGCTGATATGCGGAAAAATAAATTCCGGTCAGCACCAGGACGAAAAATATGAAGAGATATCCAACCATGGAGGTCAGATAGCTTTTCAGTTCTCTTTTAAAAATCGCTGTCATGACTGATCCCCCTCTTTCTCATCAGAAGCCTTCTCTGGTTCCCCGTTTTTTTCTTCCTGAGTTTTTTCTTCTTCCGATGATCTGTCTTCTACCGGTTTCCACTGTGAGCTTTCCGGTTTTCCGGCGGATTTTTTCTCTCCTTCGGTAAGCTCAAGGAATACATCCTCAAGGGAAACTCTCTTAACCTGCATCTCGTAGATTGGACAGTTCGCTTTTGCCATAGCGTAGAAGACTTTTTCACGGATATCCACATTTTCCTGAATGGAAAGTTTTGTTTTCCACAATTTCTCATCGCTGTCATAGGACATTTCCACCCCGGTTACGCCTTCGATCGTTTCCAGAGCTTTTCGAATCGTGTCTTTCTCGCCTTTTATCTTCATAAGGAGGCTGTTGGAGCCTGCTGCCAGACGTTCCAGATTATCCGGTGTATCGCTGGCTACCAGCTTTCCATGGGAAATGATCAGAACATAATCACACACTGCTCTTACCTCGGAAAGGATATGGGAGCTTAGGATAACCGTGTGCTTCTGCTTCAGGCCTTTGATCAGGTCACGGATCTCGATGATCTGCTTCGGATCAAGTCCTACTGTCGGCTCATCCAGGATGATCACCTCCGGATATCCCAGGATTGCCTGTGCAAGGCCCACCCTCTGGCGATAACCTTTGGAAAGGTTTTTGATCAGACGGTCTTTCATGTCTGTGATCTTTACCATATCCATGACTTCTTTTATCTGCTTGTCTTTTTGGTTTCTTGGGATTTTTTTCAGATCAGCCGCAAATTTCATGTACTCAAGAACAGTCATGTCAAAATAGAGCGGCGGCATTTCCGGCAGATAGCCGATACATTTCTTGGCTGCCTCCGGTTCCTCCAGAATATCATGACCATCGATCATCACTTTTCCTTCTGTGGAAGCAATGTATCCTGTGATCATGTTCATAGTTGTTGATTTTCCTGCACCGTTGGGGCCCAGGAATCCGTAAATTTTCCCCTTTTCGATCTGAAAGGAAAGATGGTCAACTGCAGTATGATCGCCATACTTTTTGACCAGATTACTTACTTCGATCACTTTACTCTCCTCCTTTTATTCTCAGGGAAATACTTTTTTTAATTATCGATTTCCCATTTTATAAGATGCCAGAGGCAAAAGGTCCTGAAACTGAAGCCCTTGACTCTGGCGTCTTTTCAACACCAATAGAAAATGCCCCTGGATGAAACAGAGAATGGGGGAATCCAGGGGCATCTCTATCGGATTATAGTGTAAAAGTAATTTGTGATAAAAGTAGGATAAATTTGTGATAATTTTGTGAAACTCCCGGACAAAAAAATCTCCTGTCGGACAGATTTTGCCTTTGTTCGACAGGAGGTATCTTATGCCAGTGGCTCTCTGAGCGGTGTTCCGGCTTTTCTCGGATATTTGCCTGGGGTGTTCTTTACCTTCTCGATAATGACCAGGGAGCGGCCGATCTCAGATCCCGGAAGGTCAAAGTACTGAATATGCCTGATCTTTCCACCAAGGATCTTTACTGCTTTCTCTGCTGCTTCTGCTTCTTCCTTTACAGAACCGGATTTATAGGAGACAAAAAGCCCTCCGACTTTTACATACGGGAGACAGTATTCAGACAGGGTTGCAAGTCCGGATACTGCTCTGGATACGCAGAGATCATATTTTTCTCTGTAGGCTTTGTTTTTTGCATATTCTTCAGCTCTTCCGTGAATGGCGGAAATCCCCTCCATGCCCAGGAGCGCAAAGGTTTCTTCCAGGAATCTTACTCTTTTATTGAGGGAGTCCAGAAGGCAGGCTTCCACCTCCGGGAAGGCAATCTTCAGGGGAACACCCGGGAATCCGGCGCCGGTTCCGATGTCCATAACGGTTTTTATCTTACCCATATCTACAGCCTTGACGCAGCAGAGGCTGTCCAGGAAATGTTTCACGAGAACCTCGTCAAATTCTGTGATACCGGTGAGATTCATGACTTTGTTTTTTTCTACAAGATATTCGTAGAATCGGATAAACTGGTTTTTCTGCGTGTCACTGAGTGTGATCCCAAGCTCCTCGCAGCCTTTTTCCAGGATTTCTAAATTGTACATGCAGCTTCCTCTCTTATTTTCTGTGTTTTATTGTTATTCGTTGTATTATCCGTGTTTATGTCCGGATCTGCTTTCCAGATATACAAGAAGCACGGAAATGTCAGCCGGGGATACACCGGAGATACGGGACGCCTGACCGATGGACACCGGTCTGTAGGCTTCCAGCTTCTGGCGTGCCTCAATGCGGAGGCTTCCTACATCTTCGTAATTAATGTCTTCCGGAAGCTTTTTCTGCTCCAGTTTCTTAAACTGCTCTACCTGCTTCATCTGGCGGCGGATGTAGCCATCATATTTGATGTTGATCTCTACCTGCTCACATACATCTTCCGGAAGCTCCGGTCTTTCTTTATCGATGGGTGCAAGCACCTTATAGTTAAGCTCCGGCCGACGGATCAGCTCTGCAATGGTGGTTCCGGATTTCAGAAGGGTACTGTTCAGAGATTCCAGAAGGCTCTGTACCTCTGCAGAACCACCTACGGTTGCATGTTCCACTCTCTCGATCTCTTCTTGGATCCGGCGCTCTTTTTCCTGTAATTTATGGTATGTCTCATCATCGATCAGGCCGACCTCCCAGCCTTTTTTGCGAAGACGAAGATCTGCGTTGTCCTGGCGGAGGAGCAGACGGTACTCAGCACGGCTTGTCATCATTCGGTACGGCTCATGGTTCTCCTTTGTTACCAGATCATCGATGAGAACGCCGATATATGCCTCTGAGCGGTCCAAAATCAGCTGTTCCCGACCTTTTACCTCCATAGCTGCATTAATTCCCGCTATGAGGCCCTGAGCGGCTGCTTCCTCATATCCGGAGCTTCCGTTAAACTGTCCGCCGCTGAAAAGGCCCTTGATCTTTTTGAATTCCAGTGTGGGATAGAGCTGGCGCGGATTGATGCAGTCATACTCAATAGCGTAAGCATTTTTTACGATCCTAGCGTTCTCCAGACCCGGTACGGAATGGTACATCTCGTACTGAACATCCTCCGGCAGGGAGCTGGACATTCCGCCGATGTACATTTCATTTGTGTAAAGACCTTCCGGTTCAATAAATACCTGATGGCGTTTTTTGTCTGCAAAACGAACTACTTTATCCTCAATGGACGGACAGTAACGTGGTCCGGTTCCTTCGATCATTCCGGAATAAAGGGGGGATCTGTCCAGATTTGCACGGATGATCTCGTGTGTTTTTTCGTTTGTATAGGTCAGCCAGCAGGATTTCTGCTCGATCTGTACAGATTCCGGGTCTGTGGAAAAAGAGAACGGTACGACTCTTTCATCTCCGAACTGCTCTTCCATCTTAGAATAATCAATGGTGTTTCCGGCGATTCTGGCCGGAGTTCCTGTTTTGAAGCGGAACATTTCGATCCCCAGCTTTTTCAGGGAATCCGTAAGGTAATTGGCTGCCTGAAGGCCGTTTGGTCCTGTATAGTTGCTGACGTCGCCGTAAATGCAGCGGGCCTTGAGGTAGGTTCCTGTACAGAGGACTACAGCTTTTGCGTGGTAGGTGGCTCCTGAGAAGGTTTTTACACCGGTGATGTGCCCGTCTTCTACCAGAAGCTCGGTCACTTCACCCTGGCGGATGGTTAAGTTCTCTGTATTTTCCAGTGTCTTTCTCATTTCTGTGCTGTAGGCCTGTTTATCGGCCTGTGCACGAAGGGAATGGACTGCAGGGCCTTTGGACTGGTTGAGCATTTTGGACTGGATGAAGGTTTTGTCTATGTTTTTACCCATTTCCCCACCGAGAGCATCCAGCTCACGGACGAGATGCCCTTTGGAGCTGCCGCCTACATTGGGGTTGCAGGGCATAAGGGCGATGCTGTCTACGCTGACTGTGAACATGACTGTGTTGAGCCCTAAGCGGGCGCATGCCAGTGATGCTTCGCAGCCTGCGTGGCCGGCGCCTACTACTATGATGTCGAAAAACTGTTCCAGATTTTTCATGCTTTTTCTCCTTTGTGTTTGGGTTTTGTTTTCTTACACAAAGGCTATAGGGTCGGCAGGCGGGGAAGTTAAAGGGAAAGCAAAAAATCATGAATATGCGGCGTTGACTTTTTCCTTGTATCGGCATATACTATAGGTAGGCAAGGAAACCGGTTATGGAATTGCCGCTAAGACCACGCAAAAAAGTGACCCCCAGTAGAGGTAGGCTCTCTACTGGGGGTCTTTTTGTGCTTACTTGCCCTTACCGTGACTGTCAAGCCACTTGCAAACGTAGTAGGCAACTACACTTGCTGCGACAGACACAAGGAAACCGGTTATGGTTATGTCCACTAAGGCCACCCCCTTTCTGTTGCCAGATTTGGGGAAGGGCAGCAATAGAGAGTATAGCAGACTTTGCAGAATCCGGTCAAGCGTATATATAAAGTAGGCAACCGCCTTTGCGAAAAAAATCTGCACTTTTATTTTAACTTTACAAGCCCGCCTCCCTATAGTCATGGTGTAAGGAGGCAGCAAACCGATCGG
>OQVH01001507.1_pt1 | contig 14435 bp, 17 predicted proteins | sample 1691641 | NCBI WGS metagenome assembly OQVH01 (sample SAMN03418286, study PRJEB22391) | human gut metagenome | biome: human-gut; feature: organic feature; material: feces | host: Homo sapiens | place: Italy | collected 2013-04
CAGTCCGGCATATGCCCTTAAAAATGTTCATTTTCCCGATGATGAGAGAAACATAAAGGAAGCCAGATACAGGATGATATTCGAAGAACTCCTGATTCTGCAGACAGGGCTTTTGTATATAAAAAAAGGAAGCAGACAGAGAAAGTCAGGTACGGTCGTAGAAAGAGACATATCTGTAAGAGAATTTACAGACAGACTGCCTTTTCAGCTGACATCCGGCCAACTGAAAGTGTGGGAGGAGATACAGTCTGATATGGCCTCAGACAGGCCCATGAACCGGCTGGTGCAGGGAGACGTGGGTTCAGGCAAGACTGCCGTGGCTCAGCTTGCCATGTATAAATCAGTAAAGGCCGGATTTCAGGCCGTGATGATGGCCCCGACGGAGTTACTTGCCAAACAGCATCTGATACCTTTAAAACGTGATTTTGAGCCTCTGGGGATAAAAGTAGATCTTCTATGCAGCAGTCTAAAGGCTAAAGAAAAAAAACAGGTATTGGAAGATCTTGAAGGCGGAAATACGGACATCTTAGTAGGCACACACGCCATAATCCAGCCTGACGTAAAGTTTAAATCGCTGGGTCTTGTCATCACCGACGAACAGCATAGATTCGGAGTAAATCAGAGAAGCCTTCTGGCAGAAAAGGGATCTGACCCCAATGTCCTGGTGATGACGGCTACTCCTATCCCCAGGACTCTGGCAGTGATATTGTACGGTGATCTTGACATATCGGTTATAGATACCATGCCAAAAGGCAGGATACCGATAAGGACTTTTCTCAGAAACGACGACGCCAGGGACAAGATATATGATTTTGTAGAAAGCCAGGTAAGAGAGGGCAGGCAATGCTATGTGGTGGCGCCTCTGATAGAAGAGTCAGAGACCATGGATCTGAAGTCAGCCGAAGAACTCTATGAAGAAATTTCAGCAAAGCATCCGTCCATGAGAGTAAGCCTCGTTCACGGAGCGATGAAGCAGGAAGAAAAGGACGCGGTGATGGAAAAATTCGCTGCCGGTCTTACAGATATTCTCGTTTCTACTGTTGTTATCGAAGTCGGAATAGATGTGGCCAACGCCACGGTAATGGTCATAGAAAACTGCGAGAGATTCGGCCTCGCCCAGCTTCACCAGCTGAGGGGAAGAGTCGGCAGGGGAAAGCACCAGTCTTACTGCATCCTGGTATGCGGACATGAGAGCAAGATAGCAAACAAGCGCAACGAGATCATGCTGAGCACTGAGAACGGATTTGTAATAGCAGAGGAAGACTTAAAGCTCAGAGGGCCGGGAGAAATCTTCGGCACGAGGCAGCATGGACTGCCCGAACTCAATGTGAGCGATTTGGTGCGCCATGTGGATATACTTGAAGACGTGAAAGATGCGGCCGCCGGGATCCTTACAGACGATCCGGGTCTTGAAAAAGCGGAAAGCAGACCGCTGAGGCAAAAAGTAAAGAGGATGTTCGGCGAAAACATACAGCTTAATCTTTAAATTTAAAAAGATAAATATGAATATTATTTAAACCCCATATTTCAAAACGCATATTATAAACTGAGCCGCAATGCAGACGGCGCGGGACGCGGGAGCCAGCGCTCCAGCGCCTTTAGAAGCAGAAAAGCAGCGCCTTGAAAACAGCGCTTAAAAATGACGCTTGAAAACAGCGCTTAAACGGCGGCGGGAGGTTATGATATGCTGGATTTGATATTGGGAAATCTTACAGATATAGGATATGCCGCCATACTTTTGGCGATAGTGTGGCTGGCCAATTTTTTGCTGGATATATATTATAATGTTAAGATAGTTCATCAGTGCTGGAGCTGCAAAAGAGTATACGACGACGTGATACGGTTTTTCGCAGTATGCGCGGGAGTGACGCTGCTGACCATAGCCATAAGCGCTTTTCCGCGGTTTATTTCTCTCGTGGGCCTCACTGTGCCTGAGGAATATGTGGACGTCATGTCCGTTCTGACCATAGTGGCGCTCTTTGCCAAGGGCATATATGAGTATACGGCCAGCGCGATTTCAAAGCTCAACGGCATACTGAAAGATAATGTCGACGAAGCGGAATGACATTTGAAGAATAATGGGGAAATGAAACGTTCTCGGTGGACCCATTGACAATTCTAAAGTTATAGTGTAGCTGTGATGACATACGCAGCGCCTATGATAAATTTAGAGTTGTCAAACCATGCTTTTGATTGTATGCTTAAGGTAGTATTTCATGAAATAAAGATATATAATGATAAGCATAAGGAGGATGAGACGAGATGAAAAAGATCGAAGTAAACGCAATCGGCGAGCAGTGCCCAATCCCTGTAGTGAAAGCCACCAAGGCGCTTAAGGAAATGAAGGAGGCAGGCGTCGTCGAAGTGCACGTGGACAATGAAGTGGCAGTACAGAATCTGCTTCGTCTGGCCCAGAGCCAGAATCTTGAAGCTAAGAGCGAGAAGCTGGAAGAAAAGAATTTTACTGTAACCATAAATTATGAGGGAGCTCCTGTAGAAGTCAATGAAGAGAACATTGCCTGCAACCTGGATATGCGCGGCGATACCGTCGTTGTGATAAGTTCTGACCGCATGGGCTCAGGCAACGACGAACTGGGAAAGGTTCTGATGAAAGGCTTTATATATGCTGTTTCGCAGCTTGACCAGCTTCCTAAGACTATCCTGTTCTATAACGGCGGAGCTACGATCACGACCGAGGGCTCTGCTTCCCTTGAAGACCTCAAGAACATGGAAGCTCAGGGCGTTGAAATAATGACATGCGGAACATGTCTTGACTACTATAACCTTAAGGACAAGTTGGCCGTGGGAACGGTTACTAACATGTACAGCATCGTCGAGACCATGAACGGCGCGGCAAAGATCCTGAGACCGTAGAACTCCGGGATCGTAGAGTTTGCAGATTATAGAGATTTGACCATGAGACAGAAAGAACTCAGGCTTATAATAACATTCAATTCCACGACTGATGCCATGCGGTTTGAAAAATATTGCAAGCAGAACGAAATCGAGGGCAGACTCATACCTGTACCGAGAATAATTTCTGCCAGCTGCGGAATGTGCTTCAGAACTTCTCCAGAAAATAAGGATAGGATCGAAGGCGATATCGATAAAGCAGGGCTCAGCGTAGCGGGAGTATATCAGCTGGTGATTTAGATCCGGCTGTTTTGCTGCACAGCAGGAATTGCAACAGAGAAAAACGTCCGGCAGTAATCTCCCGGACGTTCTTCTTTGTTAAGAAATATAACGATAAATTTTCATTCTGTGGAAAAATTATTTTCCAGCCAACTGTCTTTCAGCCATTTCAACTAATTTCTTAGTCATATAGCCGCCAACGTAACCGTTCTGTCTAGCAGTAAGGTTACCCTTATCAGCCTGTTCGTAGTTAGAAAGACCAAGCTCATTAGCAACTTCTGTCTTCAGACTCTTTAATGCAGGCTTTGCATTGATGTTCATCTTATCCTGTAATGACATTTTTGTTCACCTCCTATTACATCAATAGTGTTACACCAGGAGAAATTATTATGTCATGCAATAAATGGTTATTCTGGACTCCTTTGGCAGCTCTTTTGACGGCTCTTTTGACGGCTTTTCCGAATTCCGCCGGCAGAGGTTTCAGCCGCGAAAAATTTGATTTTATTTTTGATATGAGTTATATTAAATTTATAATAAATTTAGTATTTGTTATTTTAGTTTAAAAATGCGCGGAGCCTGCGGCGTGTACAAAGATGACAGCGGCTCGAAACTTGCGGCGGAGATGTTTATGAGAATAATTGCAGGAGAATTTAAAGGCAGGAGACTTGAAGCGCCTGATGATAATCAGATAAGACCGACGACGGACAAAGTCAAGGAAGCCATGTTCAGCATAATTTCGCCATGGCTTTACGATGGAGTATGCGCAGATCTGTTTTCAGGAACAGGCAATCTGGGGCTGGAAGCCATTTCAAGAGGCGCGGCTAAATGCTATTTCGCGGACAATTCGAGGAAAAGCATAGGGATAATAAGGAGAAATATAGAATACTGCAGAGCCGGCAGCAGAGCAGTGCTGCTTGCCGGTGATTATCTCAGAGCGCTGGATAAAATAGAAGAAAAGGTAGACGTGTTTCTGCTGGATCCGCCTTATGAATCTGGATATTATCAGAGCTGCTTTGATAAGATAGCTCAGATGGGACTTTTGGCAGAAGACGGCGTCATCGTGGCAGAGCACAGGAGCGACTTGGCGCTGCCTGAAGAACTGGCCGGATTTGTAAAGATAAAAGAGAGAAAGTACGGCAACATAATTCTGAGCGTTTATCAATAAGCTGTCATTTGGGTGTCATGTGGGGCGGAGAGAATTTCCACCTTTTTTCGCGTCGTTTTTAAAATAACTTTTGAAAAGCCGTTCTTATTTTTGGTATAATCAAATATATAGAGTGGTTTTCAGCTTTTTGCAAGGGGAAAGAGAGGCGGACTGATGTTTTGCAAAGATGATTATGTCAACTACAGTACCAGCGGAATTTGCAGGATAGAAGATATTCGTTTCATGTCTTTCGGCAAAAAATCCGCAGGGCACGATTATTATGTTTTAAAACCGATAAATCAAAATGCCGAGAGCATATTTGTACCGGCCGATAACGATAAGCTCACCGAGCGGATGAGGCCTATATTGACTCATGAGCAGATTGACGAAGTGATTTTGAGCGTAAAGAACGACGATCTTCTCTGGATAGAAGATAGAAAACAGAGAACGAAGGAATTTAAAGAAATCATCGCAAGGAGAGATGAGCGTGAGCTGCTCATGCTCGCAAGCTGCCTGTATTTTAAATCAAAGGAAAGCAAAAAAGGACTTTCAGCGACGGACGCAGATATGTTAAAGACCGCAGAGGAAATAATCGAGCAGGAATTTTCTTTTTCCCTCAAACTGAGCGCGCAGAACGTCAGCCATTATATAAGAGAAAAGCTAGGTATTGAAGATGAGAAGGGCGGAGTATAAAGATAATGAGCAATGCGTGGCAGCCTCTGAGGCTATAAAGATAAATGGTTGCTTATATGACTTTGATATGTTAGAATAAAAAATAGTAGATTTGGAGGAAATTATGAGAACCAAGGCGCTTTACGCCGGCTCTTTCGACCCGCTTACTTTAGGTCATCTGAACATAATCGAGAGAGCGGCGGGCATCTTTGATGAAGTTGTAGTCGGAGTTGTTGTAAATCTTGAAAAAAAGACCATGTTTTCATTCGAGGAAAGAATGGAGATGATAGAAGAAGCAGTAGCGCATCTGCCTAATGTGAAAGTGGACATGTGCGACGGACTTCTGGCTGATTTCGTCAACGACAACGGCTTCAGCGTGGTGGTCCGCGGACTCAGAGGCATGTCTGACTTTGACAGCGAACAGCAGATGGCGCAGCTGCACCAGTACCTCTATAACGACAAGACCGAGACGGTATTTTTGATGTCCGACTCCAAATACGCATTTATAAGTTCTACCATGGCTAAACAAGTCATATCCCTCGGAGGAAGAGGGGACATGCTCGTACCGCCTTGCGTATTAAAAAAGATGAAAGGGAGATTGAACAAGTAATGGAAAATACGATGAAAGTTTTAGAACTTCTTGAAGAGTTGGAAGATATAGTCGATGAAGCAACAGGACTTCCTTTGACAGGCAAAATAATGCTCGATGCCGAAGAGATTTTCCAGATTGTTCGCGAAATCAGGCTTGCCCTGCCAGACGACGTGCAGCAGGCCAAATGGATAAGAGACGAGAGAGACAGGATACTGGCCGAGGCTAAAACGGAATATGAGCGCATAATCAGAGAAGCTAAGAAACAGGCCGATTATCTGGTAGAGACTGACGATATAACCATCAGGGCGACCAAGCTTGCCGCTGAGATCAAGCAGGATGCAGAGACTCATGCCCGCGTCATGAGAATGAGAACCTATGATTATGTGGACAAGATGCTCTACGACATGCAGGGCAAGATGGACGAGCTCAATATGAAATATTTCGGAGAAATGTACAGCAATCTGGAAGCGACATTCACACAGATCAACGAGATTCTCGCCGCCAACAGAGAAGAGATGAAAAATCTGGCGTACAAGACTCAGAATGAAGTCGAGTCCGGCACTTTTGCTGAGAGCATAGAGGAATAGCAGAAGCAGCGGGAAAACAAGAGTTACTAATTTAAAAACAAAGACTTTCGTGCCTCTTTAAAACTTTTCATGATTTTTCAGGTTTTAGAGCGTTGGAGCGAAGGTCTTTAATTTTTATCTATCAAACCCGTCTCTTGACTCTTTTAAAAAATATGAAATATATAAGCAAGCCGTCAATGGCGGCGTCGTATATGCGCGGACCGTCGAATAAAATAACGCTTGAAAGCACAGAAGCAGAAACTATGCCTATCCCGATGATTTTAGGGAATAAGCCTTTTTCTTTTGTCATCCATGCGAGGTACGCGAGCACAGGAGAAAAAAGAGCGAACAACGTCCAGCCGCCTATCATGACCGTGCTGTAAACTCCGTCCGTAAATATGGCCGCGGCATAATATGAAACAAGCATGCCCAGACAAAAAAGGAATATGTTTATCATGGCAGATTTTTTATCTTTGCTGTAGATTGAAATTACAGTTCCCAGCAAAATCCATACTGCCATCTGCGAAAATATATTTCCTATGTTCTGAGTATATATGTCAAAAAATCTGCTCAAAGCACCGAGGAGCAGCCCCGAGCCCAGCATGCCAAGAGGACTTAAAATCAATCTTTTCAACTCATCACCTATAATCTGTTTCTATAAATCTGTTTTCACCATGAAAGCCTGCTCTGTGCTTTCAGCGAATTCGTTTCTTTTATAAAATCTATAAGCGGGAACCGTTCGCTCTGTGAGAAGTACAATTGTATCTATACCATCTTCCTTTAATAAGAATTCTATTTTGCTTAAAAATTCTCTTCCTAAGCCTTTGCTCTGTTTTTCCGGCATGATTCCGAATTCGTCTATCCAATACTCAGTGCCTTCGCACCAGTGCTTAAGCCTTCCGAGAGATATGCCGATTATCCTCTCATTGTCGTAAAGTCCGAAAGGCAGGGAATTCTTATTGTCTATCAGTTCGATAACGTATGCGTTAAGCTGACTTTCACTTCAAACGTCATTCCACGGTTCGGCGGAAAAAATGCACAATATTGCCGATTTGACATCTTCGATGTCTTCTGTACTGAGACGGCGTATTTCCATGTTAAATTACCTCGCTGAAAGAAAATTTATTTAATATTCTACTATATCCGCGCCGTTTTTTCCATAACGCAGTAAAGATATCCAACATTCATAAAATTTTAAGATTTTACTCCGAATTTTTTTCATTTTAAAGGGAAGACGATAATATGCTTTAAGTATGAAAGACAGAAAGCTTATCGTAAACAAACTGGTCGTCGCCTGCGCTTCTTTTTTCGCCTTTGCCATGGTAGTATTTCCTGACATAACTGAAGCAGGCTCTAAGACGGCCATAATAATATGGGCCAATTCCATAGTTCCCGTACTGCTGCCGTTTTTCATATTTTCCGACTTCATAAAGAGAACCGGAGATTTGAAAAAACTGCCGCCGAGGATATATCCCTTTGTCATGGCTTTTCTTTCCGGCTATCCGATGGGCGCGAAAGTCGTTGGGGATTATATAAAGGAAGAGCGTCTCTCTCTTCAGGAGGGAAAATGGGTGCTCAGCTACTCGATGGTCACAGGCCCTGCTTTTATGCTCTTTACTGTGGGAGAATTCATAGGCAGCAGTAAAGCCGCCGTTTTAGTCGCCATATCTCATTATGCGGGCGGCCTGGCCAACGGACTTTTGTATATAGGGAAAAAAGAAAAAACTCCCAGGAGCAGAAAGGAAGCTTTCATACCTAAAGGAGATTACCTGGAAAATTTCACTTACGCTATAGTGGGCGGATTTAAAGCCATGGCCATAATCTTAGCCTATCTGATAATCTTTACAATAGGCATAAATCTCTTAGACAAGGCGGGCCTGTTCGATGCCATCAGCAACAAAACTCTCTGCGCCTGCATAAAGAGCTTCTTTGAAATGACCATAGGAATAAACCAGATGGGTATGTGCGACATCGGAATAAAGTTTAAAACCGTTCTGGCTTCCATGATGGTATCTTTCGGCGGAATGTCCATCGTGGGTCAGTCGGCTTCCATGGCGAGAAAGACAGGGATAGGCATAAAAGATATATTTTTGATGAAATTGACCCACGGAATGTTGGCAGCAATTGTGGCTGTGATATTGGTGAATTTTGTGGTATAATAAATTACCACAAAACTGTTATTTCTTTCAAAGAACAGGCAAAACAACGGCTCGTTGCTTTGTTTTCAGGAAATCAAAATAACTCGCCGTCGCTTTTCAGGACCAGAGTGCGCGGTGTGCTCAAACAGATTTTGATTCCCAGCTGAAAACATGCGCAGCTTTGCCTGTTTTGCAGACTGTTCTTTTCAACGAAATAAAGATTTTGTTATGATTTATACATTGAAAACGCCAGATACACTACTCTGCCGGACTTGCTTTGCAGTATAAACGCAATAATCATATTGTTCAGCTTCGCTGCAAGGAAGCGTTTATTGAATCACTTTGTCAGACTTGCTTTGTGGTATAATGTCCGCGTGGGATTTTAGCGGCTGCGCCGAGAGGAAGCGGACATTGAAACGCCGCTTGCCTGACGTGGGGGCGCTGGAATGAACTAGGCAAAAAACACGGTTCATACAATTGAATCACTTTATATTTTATGGTAGAATGTCCGCGTAGGTTCAAGGCTTTATCCGGTGCTTCAAAAGATAAAAAGCCAGCTGCCGAATGATTGTACCAAAGCAATAAGAGGCAGAAAGCTTTATTAACATATATAAAAGATATTATACCAGGAGAACTCACAATGAAAAAATACATCGCTGAAATAGCAGGGAAAGACAGCATAGCCGCGGTGATGAAGTTCATCAGGGAAAACAGCGGTAGCCAGGATTACAGTTATCCGGAAAAATGCAGCAGCCAGGCCGCCGGCATTCATCGAGTTTGTACGGATAAATCCGCCGGCGCTCTTCAAAGCTCTGCCGTCGCTCAAGACCGCGAAAGCAAGGACGCCGGCATCATGATAATTCCGACGATAGTGTATACCGGCACAGAATACGGAGACAAACAGTCTTATTATGATTCGATCGAATTTCTCAAAAGAAAAGGAAAAGAAAACGGAGTAAGATTTGCTGATACCATAGATCTGCAGGACGGCAGGCTGTGGAATCTGCTCTGCGCCAAATACCAATATCTCATAAACAGAAAATATGGCTTTTACACGCCGTGCGTGGCATGCCACATGTTCGCTCATCTCATGAGACTTCCTCTATTGAGAAAACTTGAGGCGGAGGCAATAATAACAGGCGAGAGACATTCCCATCAGGGCAGGCTCAAAGCCAACCAGCATCCGAAAACTATGGAGTGCTTCAGAGAAATATTTGAAAAAAACGGCGTAAATATGATAAAGCCTTTGCTTGAAATCGAAGATACCGAGATGGTCAACAGTGAAATCACCGACGAAACAGTCATTGAACATGCCAACGACGTGAAATGCGTTTTATCCGGCAATTTGCAGGGCTTTGACCTCAAAGACAATATCGACAGGCTTGAACTGTATCTCAACGATTTCCTCAAACCCGTAGGAGTTTTCTGCGCGCAGGCAATGCTCAGCGGTCAAGACAGACAGGGCTGCGGCTCAGACTGGCATGACAGGCTGGAAGAGAAGATAAAGGAAATATTGATATGAGCGATAAATATTTGAAAGACGAAATTTTATACCGCGGAAAGCTCTTTCAGGTAATCAGCAGGAGTAAAGAAAGCAGTTTTATGACAGAGGACGCTGACGGAAAAAGCCATGAAGTAAAAAAGAAACTGACATTCGAACTGGTCAGGAGACCTCCCGGCGTCAGAGCCATCATTGTAAAAGACGGCAGACTGCTGCTCAACAAGGAATACAGATATGAACTGGAGGACTGGGATTACAGACTTCCCGGAGGAAAGGTCTTTGATTCCATCGAGGAATTCGAGCACGCCGGCGGAGCTTGCGAAGAAAGCGGATCTGAATATGCCGGCGGAGTTGGCAGAAAAGGCGAAAACGAAGAGGACGGAGAGGCTGGAAAGGCAGACGACCTCATCAGGGAGGCGGCGTATGCCAAGCTGGCGGAAGAAATACTTGAAGAGGCGGATATAAATGTCGAAGAATTCAGGCTTTTCGGCATTTCCAGATGCGGTCTCACAGTAGAATGGGACCTTTACTATTTTGTAGTCGATAAATTTGAAGTGCTGCCATCTTTCTATGCGCGAAATATGCAGAAGAGCGAGTATGAGTACATACAGCACGTATGGGCAGATTTTGACGAAGTGGAAAAACTTATTCTCGATGGCAGGATAAGCGAGGACAGAAGCATAGCTATGATATTCAAATACATTATGGAGCAGAAAAAGATCGCAGAGTAAAGAAACATCACGGAGCAAAAAAATGGACGAAGATTTGATATATCAGGTGCTTTCGGCAGTTGAGGAAATTCCGCACGGCAGAGTGGCGACTTACGGACAGATAGCCCGTCTCATAGGAAGAGAAAAGAATTCGAGGCTTGTGGGAAAAATTCTCAGCATGGCTGAATTTTACGGAGATTATCCGTGTCACAGAGTGGTTAACCATGCAGGCAGGCTTGTGCCGGGATGGGGAGAGCAGGCTGAACTTCTCAGGGAAGAGGGCGTCTTTCTGAAAAACAACGGCTGCGGAGACCTTAAAGTATATAAATGGCATGACGAGGAATGATTTTGGGAAATTAAATCATATGAGAAGAGGCGAAAAAATGGAATATGATAATTTAAAAGACCTTACAAAAGAACAGCTAATGGAGCTGATAGAGATCTATTCAAAAAACTGGCTGGCGATCGACGGACTGTGGTTTCAGGAATTTGAAACGAAATACGGCATGGACGAAGCGATGATTTCAGATATAGAAGTCTGGAAGAAGTTTACGGTCATCGAAGCCAAGAAAATAAAGAAGTTCCTGGGGCTTGGCGAAAGACCGGGTCTTGAGGGTCTGGCCAAAGCTCTTTCCCTCAGGCTCTATGCCAACGTGAATAAAGACGAGATAATCATCGAAGGCAATACACTTACATACAGAATGTTGGAATGCAGGGTACAGCACGCCAGAGAACGGAAGGGAATGGAATTTCATCCTTGCAAGTCTGTAGGGCTGGTTGAATACGGAGGGTTTGCCAAAGCGATAGACGACAGGATAGAGAGCGAATGTCTGAGCTGCTTCCCTGACATTACTGACAGCACGTGCCACTGCGCGTGGCGTTTTACGCTTAAAGAATAAAATCCGAAGGAATCAAATATGGCTGATATGAAATCACCGATAACGAACCGTGTATCTCTAAAAAAACGTCTCGTAATGCCTCCGACGGCCACGGCACGGACGGCGGCTCTTTGACAAAGGACAGCGTAGAAGCGGCGGTATTGCTTGAAAGCTGCGGCGTCGATATGATTGACATCTCGGGAGGAATGAACGGCTATATTATACCAGGCTCATCAGAGCCGGGATATTTTTCAGGCATGAGTGAAAAAATCGAGCAAAAAATATCCATTCCGCTCGTTCTTACCGGCGGAATAACCGACATAGCCGGCGCAGAAAAACTTCTTGAAGAGAAAAAAGCTGATTTGATAGGCGTAGCCAGAGCGATTCTGCGCAACTCATCTTGGGCTAAAAGGATGATGGGTAACTGAGAGAGGGCTGATTTTATATCAGCTTTCTTTTTTTGTCATGATTTTTTTCCATTGCTTTTGCCCATGCTTTTTGCCACGCTGTGCTAAATACGCTGAGCTGTGTTAAATATGCTGAGCAGTGTTAAATATGCTGGGCTGTGCTAAATACGCTGTGCTGTGCTAAATACGCTGTGCTGTGTTAAATACGATGAAAAGGGGGATAATAACTGAAAGAAATTTTTAGCAAAACAGCGTGAGTAAACGGGAGTAAAGATATGACTGACAAAAAATATGATGTTATAGTTGTAGGAGCAGGTCTGGCAGGCCTGTCATGCGCGTATGAGCTTTCCGCAAAAGGCAAGGAAGTTCTGGTCCTCGAAGCCCATCCCTATGCCGGCGGCAGGACATCCTCCTTTTCTGAACGAGGAATGAAAGTTGAATCAGGGCTGCATCGTTATATAGGCTATTATTCAGCGCTGCCCAAACTTTTGAAAAAATGCGGAGTGGAGATAGAAAGACTGGTCACTTGGGAAGAAAAAGTGGACATATTGGTAAAGGAAAAGAACAAGAAACTTGTTCTGGGTGTAGCGCCTCTCTTCGGCTTCAGAAAGACGATCCGCGGCTTGGCGGAAAATGAGGATGTCTTGAGCACAAAAGACAAGCTTTCTCTGGTGCCGTTTTTCCTTTCCGGATTTTCAAACTACATGGTTTCATGGAGCTTGGACGATTACTCGGTTTCGGAGTATGCCGACAAGCATCACGTTACGGAAAGGGCGAAAAGGCTGGTTCTTGAGCCTCTGAGCAGCGGAATCTTTTTCATGCCGCCGGAAAATTATTCGGCCTACGCCTTTTTCGGCCTTTTCGCACCGGCCATTCCTAAATTTTATAAGATGCGGATAGGCGCGTTTCTGGGCGGAATGACGGAAACTATGGCAAATCCCATAGTCAATAAGATAAAGGATCATGGCGGAAAATTTTATTTCGGCGAACCTGTAAAAGAGATAGTGGTCAGGGACGGAACTGTGTCGGGAGTCAGAAGCAAGAGCGGAGATGAGTTTGAGGCGGAGACCACCGTAATCGCAACTTCTCTGCCGGCAGCGAAGGAAATTCTCAGACCCCTTAGAAAAATAAGGGAACTCAGCAGACTCTTCATGCTCCCCTGCATGTCGGCCTGTACTCTGCAGATGGAACTTTCGCGGCCGGCGCTTAAAAAAGACATAACCACTTTCGGACCAGGAACAGATATGGTCAGCTTTGCCGAACAGTCGCGCTCGACTTTCCGCAAATCCAAAGGCAGATTGTCGGTGATCCTGGGAAATCCCGAGGAATACGCTGACATGAGCGAGGAAAAGATATTGCCTGTCGTCGTCGATCAGATGGACTCCCTCGGCGTACACCTTGAGGGAAGCATATTGGAGGCGCGCAAAGTAGCGGAAAAAAATGAATTTTATTCTCTCGACAAAGGCCATCAGCTGATGAGGCCGCGGCAGCGCACAGGAATAGACGGCCTTGTACTTGCCGGGGATTATACGAGAACACCGTCTTTTGCCACCATGGAGGGCGCGGTCATTTCAGGGAAAAAAGCTGCTAAAGTTTCGCTGAAAATGTGATATACTTGATTTGTGTTATGATAGACGACAGCTCGTCCCATTGACAACTGGCCGCTACGTTCCTTCATTGGAGGCTTGCCGCTTCGCCCGTCCCATTGACAACTGGCCGCTACGTTCACTTGCCGTTAGACAGAGTGCGCGACGGACAGCTCGACCGTGTGGAAGGCACAAGCGGCATCGAAATGTTGTAGAATTTTTGCATATTATAAAAATTTACAACATTCTAGTAAAGACCGCATGTAAATCAGATCTCAGGATTATGCAATGTTGTAATTTTTAGAAATATCTGAGAAAAATACAACATTTTCTGTGGAAATGTTGTAGAATTTTAAAAATCCAAGAGATTTTACAACATTACCTTGTTTTTCTGTCAATCGACGGTGCCTTAAGAGCAGAAATGTTGTAAAATCTGACGATATCTTAAAAAATTACAACATTGCGAAATCAAGGAGACTTCCAGAGAAGACTGCCAATTATATAATGCTCAACCGTATCGTACTAGGTTATGTCATACTCAGCGGCATCGTTTGTGTGCATAGCTGTTTTGAAAGCTAATTTTTTCAGGAATACGAAAATTTTATGATGATTCATACGTTGGAAATATCAGCAAGTGTTTGGAAATATCAAAAAGAGTCTTGTGGTAATTGAAATGCTTTCTGATTGGCTGAGGGACGTTTGAGTAAATCTAAAACTGGATTGTCCGGCTTGATGTTGTTAAAATACTTAAATGGAGACAAACCGGCAACAGTCTGGCCATCACTCTGCGGTTTTAGGAGTATTGGAAGTGTCGAATTGTGTCGATGTTGTACATTTTTTTGATTTACGGCAAATTTGCCAACATATTTTTCAAAAAATGTTGGCAAATTTTAAAATATTGCTCAATTTGGCAACATCTGCCCAATTCTATGTGTGATTCGACAAATTTCGACGCGCACGGACACCAAAAATGTTGGCAGAAATCAGCATGGTTAAAAAATTGTACAACATTTTCCATAATATTACAAACAATATGATGATGCAAACTAAACACCGGCATAAATCACCTTAAAAAATCATATCAAAGCAGGCAGCCCGCATTAACATTT
>OQVH01001510.1_pt1 | contig 14402 bp, 15 predicted proteins | sample 1691641 | NCBI WGS metagenome assembly OQVH01 (sample SAMN03418286, study PRJEB22391) | human gut metagenome | biome: human-gut; feature: organic feature; material: feces | host: Homo sapiens | place: Italy | collected 2013-04
TGGACGATGCGCAGCAGGCCAATCGCAAATACCAGGGCTGCCGTTCCTGTGTTTGGGGAGATGGCGGTTGGGGCAAGGGGTAGACCTTGCTCTCATGCGCCAGCTCCAGATAAGCCTCTTTGTTACAGATCCCTTTGATCCGTGCATACAGGCTCACGCTGTTTCCGTGTGCGCCGCAGCGCGGTCGTCGGCTTTTGGCCGCCCTCCTGCGCAGTCACGGCCATGACCTGCACGGTATTCCGGGCTTTCGCACCTATTATGGCGACTGGACGCTCTCCGGCCCCAACGGTTTCCTGATTCCGGTTCGGAACAAGGATGGGCTGATTCAGGGGCTGAAGATCCGTATGGACGATGCGCAGCAGGCCAATCGCAAATACCGCTGGCTTTCCAGCCGAAATCTGCCATCCGGCACCCGCAGCTATTCGTGGGTGCATGTGACAGGGAACACCCAAAGCAAGCGTGCGTTTCTGACGGAAGGCCCGCTGAAGGGCGATGTAGCCAGTTTCCTTGCGCAAGATGCGCTCTTTATCTGCATCGGCGGCGTCAACGCGCTGAATGGCTTGAATGATACCATCCGAGGTCTTGACGTCCGCGAAGTCATAGAGGCGATGGACATGGATCAGATGACCAATCCAAATGTGCGCAGCGCCATTCTCACCATGCGGAAGGAAGTGCGAAAGATCCCAGGTATTCGCTATTCAAAATACACATGGAATCCCGCCTATAAGGGAGTGGACGACTACCTTCTCAGTCAGGCGGCAACCATGTAACAAAGGAAGGACAACAATATGGAAGAAAAGATCATCAACATGAATCAGTTTCTCGGTGCGGCGCAGGGCGATCAGGAGCATATGCTTGGAAAGTTCTTATACTTTTCTCTTGCAAATCTGCTGGTGGATAAGGATGAACTGTCCTCGCTGTGTGAGAGCATGGGCATTCCCTACACCGGCAGCACCCGGCTTTCTCTCGGCGATGCATTCCGATCCGCCACAGGCGATATCCGGGAGCGGGTTCCGGTCACAGTAGACGGCGAGACGAATATCTATCTTGCCTACTGCCGTGATAATAAGCGCACTGCCGGCATTTTTTCACGGGAACTGGTCAAAGAAACCCTGAATCGCGAAACCAACCGCTATGAAAAGCTGGCGAATATCAGCTGCGGTAAGAGCGACGGGATGTTCCGCTGTGATAATCTCGTGCTGGACGATGCGGTGGATGCGCAGGGCTGCTGCCGAAAAGCGGAGGAGCTTTTTGAACTCTACCAGCGCTGCGCAAACCGCAAGCAGATTGAGACCATCTGCGTTAATTTTCTGCGGGGAATGGAGGCCACCAAGCTGAGTGTCACCGGCCATATGTACTTTGTCCCCCGCACTTTTATGGAGCGCGTGGATATTTTCGAGGACTTCATCACCCTGCTCAGCGGCCTGAATAAAAAGCAGACGCCGCTGGTGATCAACAGCTTCTACATCATTGATGACGCCAAGCAGCGGGATAAGATGACGGAGGAATTCTATCTGGCAGTGAAAAAGGAGATCGCGGCCTATCAGGAAAAGTGCGACTACCTCATTAAGAGCAGCAGCCAGAGTCCGGCGGTTATGGAACGCTGGGTACTCAAGGTGCAGGCGTTGGAGGAAAAGAAACGCCACTATGAGGGGGTGCTGCAGCGTGAACTGGACGGGCTGGACGATGAGTTTTCCGTCTTGAAGCTTCTTTCGCAGGAGCTTCAGGTACGGGCCAAGAGCATCCGCAGCCAGCGGTTTCAGCAAAAGGCTGCGTAAATAAAAAACAAGGGGACATTGGCAGTTGAGCCAATGTCCCCTTTCGATTTCGATGATGAGTGCATCAAATGTAGCAAGAAATATTGCAATGGTAAATCGCTACTGGTATCACCGTTTAAGTGTACATAAAATTTGTGAAAAGGGAGTTGCTTATAAAGCAAAATCCTGAACTTATGTTAGGAGATGTAGAAAGAAACAGAAAAACGCAAAGACATTCATGACATAACCATAACCCGTTTTTGCGGTTTTTTGCTGACTGTGTTATATTAAATATGCTATAAGAGTTTTATATATCGCATTTTGATCTGTAAGTGAAGCGGTCCGAGATAATCAAGTGAAGCTGAAGACGCTGCCATGAGCCATCATGCAAAACGGCTGGGAGAGGCGGTTACCTTCTCTCAGCCGTTCGTTTTATTTGAACCATCTTCCTTGCAGCGCTCCTTCTCATAGCGGATTTGCTGCAGCACCGCTCTGGCGGCAGCCGCAGCCATGCGCTGCTCCTCTTCACTAAAACTGGACAACTCCTGAAAAAGCTGTTCGGTATCCTGCGTCAGACCGCAATCATAATTAAAGATATCATTAGGGGCGATGTCCAGTAGGCGAACCATCACAAACAGATTTTCAAAACGGGGATTGCCCCTGCCGTTCTCTATTTCCAGAATCGTTCGTGGCTGAACCCCGACCCTTTCTGCAAGGTAGTCCTGCGTGATCCGCTTGCGCTTACGGGCTATGCGAACAACTTTGCCCAAGTTTAACTTTGCTTCCTGCATTATAACTCACCTCGGCATAATCTTATAATGCAGTATGATAAGTATGAATGTGTTAATTCAGCATACAAAGATGTTCTATACTTCACTAATGGAAGGAGCCTTTGTATGATACCTTCGTAGCATACGGATTGCAGTACCTTCTCCACAAATGGCGGATGAAGTTCTACCGCAAGACGTATGCTACGGCACTTCTATGTGAGTTTTTGCAGCATATTGGCAGGATATTAAACGCATATTTTCCGGAGGACAAGCCAGCAGAGATATTCTTGACAGCCGTTCAGTACGGGATGCCGCACAGGGAGAGTGTGCGTCGGCTTCTGTACGATTCTGATTTCAACCATGGATCATTGCGCTTCCGTAGTTGGGATAACTCCATATTTTCTCAAGGCGCTTTCGCGGGTTATGATATCCGTGAAAGTGCCTTTTGCTTTGCCATATCAGGCAACCGACAGATTCGCTGCCGTTCCCCGCCTTCAGCGATCATGGCAGTCAAAAATCTGTAACAGAAAGGAAATTGCTATGAGTACGGAAATGAGTAAGTATGTTTTGTCGCTGTTGGAGAGCTATAACGAGCGTGAGCGCAAGATTGCGGTGCTTCGGTATAATCTGGAGCACCCGACCACAGTCAGCCGTACAGAACAGATCGAAGCCATGAATTTCAGACATGGCGATAGTCTTGGTCATAGTGCGGGACATATTTCCAATAAGACCCTTTACATTGCGCTCAATTACGAAGAACAGACGGAACGCATGAATGCAGAGTCGGCACATGAAATTGCAAAGGAACTGTTTGCCTTGGAATGTGAGCAGAGACGCCTGACATATTTTATTGGCCTATTGGATAAGCGGCAGGCTGAGGTGATTCGTCTGGTGTTTGTGGACGGCATTCCTACAAAGGAAGTTGCTGCAAGCTTTGGCTTGACCTACCGCACCATCGACCGGATCAAGCGTACTGCCATCGAAAATCTTGCGGAGATGTATGCCTATTCCGATCAATTTCGCGTCTGATTTTTTGAAAATGTCCTAAAAATGTCTAAGCCGATGTACTTGAAGTGTCATATGGCGCTGTGGTATGATTAGGATGACAAAAAGGAGATGCCCCCGACGAACGGGGGCATCTCCTTTGTCGTTTGCCTGTCAATCAATATTATTTGAGAGAGGAGTTGTGTCATGGCTCTTACGTATCAAGGAAAGCTGTTTGCAGAATATCCTGATGTGGTATCCGTTAGGCAGATGTGTATCATGTTGGGCGGAATCAGCATGAAAACAGCTTACAAATTGTTGGGGAACGGTGAGATTCACCATCTGAAAATTGGTAAGTCATTTAAGATACCAAAGATTTGCGTGATTGAGTATCTGCTTGGCTGACGGCAAAATTTCGGCGCAAGGATTTCAAAATAAAGTTTATAGGCACATTGGAGAGAACAGCGGCTTATGGTATAATTGATCTGCCATTGACAGATAGGTTGTACCGCTACAAAAAGGAGGAACAACATGGTAGCGGGTCATCTGCAAACAAAAAAAGGTTACTATTACATGGTGCTGAATTTGAAATCCGAAGATGGCAATCGCAAGTCCAAATGGATTTCAACAGGGATACCGGCAACTGGGAAGAAAAGTGCAAAGTTGGCGGAAGAAATGTTAGCCGAAACCAGATGCACCTATAAAGATGCTGCATCATCTTGTGCAGTATCTCCCATGATCAGCAGAGAAGATATTTCTTTTTCTGACTACATGATCAAGTGGCTGGGTATCATCAAGAACTCTGTGGAGGTGGATACATATGCGGGATATGTAAACAATATTGAAAAGCGAATTGTCCCATATTTTCGTGGACAAAGAATACTGCTCAGAGAGCTGACTGCGCTGGATGTGGAGAATTTTTACAGCTATTGTTTCAATGAACTGCACCTAAAAGGAACCACGGTTCAGCGTTTTCATGCGAATATCCATAAGGCAATGAAGTATGCTCGTAAACACGATTTAATTACCTCGAATCCGATGGACAATGTGGAGCGGCCAAAAAGCCAAAGGTATGTTGGAGCATTTTATTCTGTGTCGGAACTAGAAACGCTCTTTCGGGCGGTGAAGGGTGATCCTTGCGAGTTCCCTGTTCTAATGGCAGCCTTTTATGGCCTGCGAAGAAGTGAGATCATGGGACTCCGGTGGAGGGCGATCGACTTTGAGAGCAATCTAATTACGATTGACCATACAGTTGTTCAGTGTATGTGCGATGGGACGACCATCACGGTCGAAAAGGATCGTACAAAAAATCAGTCAAGCTGCCGCTCAATGCCGTTGGTTCCGCAATACCGCGACCTTTTGCTGCGTATGAAAGTACGGCAGGAATACTGTCGGAAGCTGTGTGGAAATTGTTATACAGAAAGCGAGTATATCTTTGTAAACGATATGGGAGCACCCTATCAGCCGAACTATGTAACACAGCATTTCAAGCTCATCTTGAGGAAGAATCACTTGCGCAATATTCGTTTTCACGACTTGAGACATACCTGCGCTTCGCTGCTGCTAAAAAATGGCGTGCCAATGAAGGATATACAGGAGTGGCTTGGACACAGCAGCTATAACACGACCGCAAATATCTACGCACATCTGGACACATCGTCAAAAAACACTTCAGCATCGAAGATGAGCAATGTTGTTATCATTGAACCAGGCATCAGCACAAGCGTTTGAAAGAGGATTGTGGAGAGAACTACGGAGAGAACTGTGAAAAAACAGAGCGAAATGGATGCTTCTTGTTGGAGAAAAGGAAAAACGCTTGATGCCTCAAATGCTGAGGTATCAAGCGTTTCAGAGGATGGTGCCGGTGGTGGGACTCGAACCCACACGATGTCGCCATCGGCGGATTTTGAATCCGCTACGTCTACCATTCCATCACACCGGCACATTTTATCGAGAAACTCCCTAAAATTCTCATAGGAGAGAACAAGGAGAGAACTCACTATAAAAGCCATATTTTATTGTATCTGGGAAGCCTTGAAAAATCAAGGTTTTTATCAGATTTCATACTGCCAGACTTACTGGCTTTTGAGTCCGGTGCGTTTAACGTTCCGAAAAAAGCAACCGCGCAGGGTGTGGTTGTGGCGGTATTTTACAGCACGGTAGGCAGTCAGTCAAACAGAAATAATTCTGGCGCAGAGAAATAAAACGGATGCAAAGAAAGGAGAGTGCCATCATGGTGTCTGGGCATTTACAGCAGAAGAAAGGGAACTGGTACATCGTTTTGAATCTGCATGACGAGACAGGAAAACGGGCCCCTAAGTGGATCGCGACGCATCTAACCGTCCAAGGCAATAAACGGCGCGCCGAGGATATGCTCCTGCAGGCCAGACAGCAGTATACGGACATTTATGGTAAGCCAGGCCCTTCCGGCCCTCTTTTCGCAGACTATATGCTGCAATGGCTTGCCAGGATGAAAGGCAAGGTTTCCCCTACCACTTACCGCAATTATAAATATGTGATCGAAAACAGTATTTGCCCGTATTTTCGGGAGCGGGGTATTCCTTTGCGTGGTCTGCGTGCCATAGACCTGGAAGAGTACTATGCCTACTTGCAAGAACAAGGAGTATCGCCTAACACCGCCATTCATCACCATGCCAATATCCATAAGGCGCTGAAAGATGCTGTCCGGCTGGACCTGGTAGACCGCAATGTGGCCGAAATCGCAGAGCGGCCGCAGAAACAAAAGTATTTGCCGGCCCATTACGCTGCCAGTGAAGTGAACCAGCTGCTGGACAAGCTGCGTGGGCATTGGATGTACGTGCCGGTTGTCTTGTCTGTGTTCTATGGACTGCGCCGAAGCGAAGTCCTGGGGTTGCAGTGGGGAAGTGTGGATTTTGAAAACAAGAGCATTACGATCCAGCACACCCGCATCTATGGCGATTCTGATGGAACAGATGCTGTCATAGAACGGGATATCCTGAAACGAAAATCCAGCTATCGGACGCTTCCAATACCGGAGACAGTGTGGACCTTGCTTTACAATTTGAAGACGGTTCGCTGCGGAGAAGCTCCAGCCCCTGCCGATGCATATGTCTGCCTGAATCGGGAAGGGGAGCCTGTTGCACCCAACTATTTCACCCAGTGCTTCAAACAGTTTTTACGGGACAATGACCTGCGGGAGATCCGTCTGCACGATTTGAGACATACCTGCGCCTCTGTTCTGATTCAAAATCGCGTTCCGTTGATTGAAGTACAGCAATGGCTGGGACACAGCACCTTGGAAACCACAGCGGACCTGTATGCCCATCTGGAATATGAAACCAAATTGGCCAGCGCAGAGACGCTGAAAAAAATTTAATTGGAGGAATGACATATGACGATCAACAAGTACTTGCAGCAGATTTCACCCGAAGACCTGGCGTATGTCAAACGGTATCATCACGAGATCCAGCCTTTCCGGGTCCTTCCCAGCTCTACGCTGGAATTTGACGGCCAGTTCAATGGTGGTGGTGAAACCATTTTCACAGAGATTAATCTCAACGAGGATCATACCATTGATGATATGTTCTGCACCTGCGGTGCTGGTAGCTTGTGCGTCCATCTGGCTGCCATGATGTATGATATGGTCGAGAGGGATACGATCCGGCTGTCGGAACTGGAGAACAAATGAACCAACCAAGCAAAAGTTAAGTCAAGAAAAATCATATTTCAACATATTTTTCTTGACTTAACTTTCCATCATGGATAAACTATATCCATGAGGTGATGGTGATGAAGCGTAAAATTGAAGAACAGCTTTTAGCTTGGAAGAATAAAACCGCTGACCGCCTGCCGCTGATCGTCAATGGTGCCCGCCAGGTGGGTAAGACCTATATCCTCCGCAAATTTGGCGAGGAGCAGTTCAAAAATGTGGTTTATATCAATCTGGAGACGAATCTGACGATTGCATCCTATTTCAACGACAATATCGCACCGGAACGCCTCCTGCGGTATCTGGAGGCGTCCACCGGTGAGCGCATCATTCCCGGTGAAACACTGATCATTTTCGATGAGATCCAATCCTGCGAGCGTGCACTGACCGCACTGAAATACTTCTGCGAGGAAACACCGGAGTTCCATATTGCGGCCGCGGGAAGCCTGCTGGGTGTGGCAATAAACCGTCAGCATTATTCTTTCCCGGTGGGCAAGGTGGAAACAATCACCCTTTATCCGCTGGATTTCGAGGAGTATTTCTGGGCCAGAGGCAAGGAACTTCTCTGCGGAGAAATCCGTACAGCCTACGAAACGATGGAACCGCTGCCCGACGCTCTGCATCAGGAGGCCATCGAGCTGTATCGGGAATATTTGATCATTGGCGGAATGCCTGCCTGTATCAATGCCTTTTTGAAAAGCGGTAGTTTCCTGGATGTTCCGCTGGTGCAGAATGAGATTCTGGACAACTATATTGCGGACATGGCGAAGTATGCCAGCAATACAGACAGCGTGAAGATCCGTGCCTGCTATAATTCCATTCCGGCGCAGCTAGCCAAAGACAACAAGAAGTTCCAGTACAAGGTCGTCCAAAAAGGCGGCAGCGCGACACTGTTCGGTGCTTCCATTGAATGGCTGAATCTGGCCGGTGTTGTGCTGAAATGCCAGCGCATCAATCAGGCCTTTGAGCCAATTGCTGTTTATGCTGATCTGTCAGCGTTCAAGCTCTATATGGGCGACGTTGGTCTGCTGACTATGAAATCCGGTCTCTCTCAGCAAACGGTGCTCTCCGGCGAGGGCAATACTTTCATGGGGGCTGTCACAGAAAACTATGTGGCCCAGCAGCTTGCTGCCAAAGGCTATGACCTTTACTATTGGGAGAGCAGCAGTACAGCAGAACTTGATTTTGTGCTGCAAAAAGGCAATCAGATCATAGGTATTGAAGTCAAAAAAGGGGAGCACGTCCGATCTCGCAGTCTCAGTGTTTTCGTGGATAGCTATAAACCAGCTTACTCGATCCGGATGTCGCTCAAGAATTTCGGGGAGAAAGATGGGTTGAAGTCTGTTCCGCTATATGCGGCATTTTGTATTTGAAAGATAAATAAATCATACCGAGAGAATGCACCGATGGGGGCATTCTCTCGGTATACATAAGATTCTTTTGTAGGAGTTGAGGCTATCTTTTAACCAGTAGTTTCATTGATAACATCGTTAGAACTTCTTCTGATTAACAACAGATTACCACGAGTGCTTGGAATTCGTTTGGTATAATAAGTACCAGTAAGTGTATTTTTGTCAGAAAGTCTGAGTTCATTATACCCGGAGAACTCTGCTAGATTACATGTAACATCATGAGACTTATTTGTGTATGTAAATTTCAGTACAACCCCTTGCGGACCGTCTATGTCCAAGTAAATGACATCGCTGTATGATTCAGATTTAGAAAAGCTACTTTGGCAGGCCATTTTATTCCAAGTCTGCGTTATAGACAATACCATCGTTCCAGTTGTCTGAATTGGTTTTCCATCAACTTCACGAATAGATTCATACCCACCTTCCCATTTTCCATTCAAATCAGGAACTTTTAACAACTTTTGGAAAAGCCACATTTTCCAAAGATAATTATTAAATATCCAAGTTAGGAAATTAAAGATTACAAAGACAGTAATCTGGGTAGAAAAAAGCCCAAGATATTCCCAGTCCTTTAAGAAAGCCTTTAGCGAAGGAACAGTTTCACACACATATGCGAGAAATTTATTGACCAATGGGTATAAATAGGTGCCTGCAATGAGACTGACAACGAATATTATCAAAAGCACAGTTTTCCGTTTATCATTAGACAAGCCATAATTTTTCATAAAAAGCACCAAATTAAAGAAGTGTAAATTTCATTTGATATATTGCTATTTGCAATGCCAATATACAACGATTGATCTTTACCAACAATGATAAGAAAGACTTTTTTGAATACGTTGGTGTCATCTTTTATTACTTGTTGGATTAGCTCTCGATCAGTATGTGACGGAGTAGGACAATTTTCGGGATGAGAGTGCCATTCGCCTAAATAGTTCTCTATACCATTTGAATCATGCCACTTTTTATCAACTATTCGTTGCGCCGATATTTTACTACGTATAAAAGAAAATCTACTTCTTTTGTCCATTCTCGAAGGTTCAGAAATATCGCATAAATAGTATTCTTCTCGATCCTGAATCTGTTTCCCAATGAGGACACCGCCTGCTTCTTTGGATGAGCCACTACGCTGGACATATTTTAATAGTTTAGCTAGAGCAATATCTTCTATGTGGAGAATTGTCCCATCTTCGAAACAAACGCTTTCCATCAGTCTATCCTCTTTATATGGCTACTGTAAGGTGACGCATCAGACCACTTAGGTGCAATAATGCCGCCAGCTTTCTGAACTTCTGGAATATTACCACACCAAGTAAACAGATAGTTTCCCTTTTTCTCTTTAGGAATGTTATTAAAAAGCAGATAACTCAAAAACTCATAAATGAAGCGTTTCAAATCAAAAGCACCGTAGGGAATATATGTTGATTGGCAACCGAATTCTTTTTTTTGAAAATTTTCACCATTTGTGATGACCTGTCCTGAAAACGTGTATTCTTCATCAAAAAGAGAACTAAAGATGTCCTGTTGCTTGTTAAGTAATATAGCATGTCCAGCAGCCAAAAGTGGTTCAACCCAAGTTAGTATTACAGGTTTTGTAATTGTTCCTGCGCATACTTCAGATACAATTTTGTACTCTAAAGGGAGATTGGCGGTGGCTACAAAAATTAAGTCACAAGAATTTAATTCTGCAGCATGATTTTGGATAAACAACAATCCATTTTCTGCATATATTTCAGATTTAATGTTAGGGTTATGTTTACAAAGCTTTTCTTTCAATGCAGTTGCTTTTTTCTTACCAACATACTCGTACCCACAGTAGTGTCTAGCTATATTTTCAGCCGATAGTTTGTCGTTATCAACGAAAATAAAGGACGATATTCCGTATTCTGAAAGAGCTTCAACAATATAACTACCCACGGATCCGCAACCAATAATCGCAACCTTGCTTACGGCGCCCATTATCCCTGTTCCCCCTCGAGTAAACAATCGTTCTTGTCTCATGTCTTCCACAAGGAACTTTACCGGTGCAGTTTTTTTCGTGTCACGCAAAAATGCTAAATCAATAGGTAATCGTCCTTTTCGGAAGCCATTTGTTGAATATGACACATTTGTATGAACAAAAAGTTGCAAACATCTATACCCGGAATGAAGCATAGAAAAAGCAATAAATGCACTGCCGGGTAAACGTGCCTTTAAAAACTTATCATATGCAGAGGAGACTGTTTTGTCTGATTGGATTAGTTTATACATGCCATAATTAGTATTAGGAAATGGCGGAGAAATATTAATACATAGTGGTAAATAGAGACAGTCGTGATAATCATTGAGATACCGCTTCTTAATACCAATATTGCCAAGATAGTGATCCAATTCTTTTTTTCTGTTGGATAGATAGACTTTTTTTGTTTGTCTGGAATAATATGCACATATGGTAGTCGGTTTATCAGGAAGGGTTAATATGCTTTCTGCTGCTGAATCACAGTCAATAATCCAATAGCTACAAAATTCTTCTGCAAAATCCTCAATATTTTCTTTTGCAATACCTTGGCGAATAATCTCTCGGGCTTTCACAAAAGAGGCAAGAAGTAATTGAGTCGGTGATTTAAAGTTTGGTATGACCGTTGACTTATCAAAGGTACATATATCAAAATCCGAGCCAATATGAGGCAGCGGAGAAATATTAGCGTAGGACTGTTCATCAATATATATGGTAGGAAATTCATATGGGAAGGTTTCGGGAAGAACGCCTTTTAGTCCAATAGTATGTTCGCATATTATGGCTTTACAAAAAATGGAGTTTTCGGAAACCTTAATATCCCTAAATCCGTTAGTACCTAACGTTTCTTTAAAAGTTCTAAAATTAAGCAGATCTTCCATCATGTCGCAGAACTCCGGGAGAACTTGTTCGAATAAAAGAAGCGGTAGTTTCGTCACTTTTTTTCGGAGATTCACCCTTAGGAAAACGTTCTCCGAACATGCCAATCATATAATCGGACGCTATGGCAGGATCATCCTCTTCAATAGCCTTATCAAGGGCTTCCTTTAGTTCAGTTAGACCATTAAGAATTTTGTTTTTCTTCGTTTCACTAATCCCGTCAAATAAATCTTCCCCCGGAGATACAGGCTTTACGCAAGTAAAGCTCTCATTTAAAGTGGATATAATTTTTGAAAGAGTGTCTCTCAAGCTTTTTTCGTCACGTCCCTCGTAGATTTCGAAATTGTTTGCTGCAAGAATGGTGATTCCAATTCCCTTGAGAGGTACTTCTTTATATTCTTTCCAGGCTTTCATATACTTCACAACTCGACGCAACTGTTCGTCGTTGTCCTGAACCTTTTTGATAAACCAATCTTTAAACGCTTTGGGATCGCTGACAATCCAGCCTTTTGTTTTGTGCGCAAGGTGAGCAACATCATCTTGCATGATATAAATGGGATAATCGATATGATACCCCGCCTCATAAACGACTCTAACACATGTATCTTTATCTACAGGGGATTTTTGTGTATGGCCATCAACAGCGGATTTGATCCATGAATGAACAGTGATAGGCGAAGGCCAAGAATCTTGATCGATATCAGAGTAACCTGATAAATATACACCATCATCTAGGTCATATTCGTTGCCATTAATTGGATTCACAGTTGTTTTCATAGCAAATGATCCCTGCCAACAAAAAGTTGGCTGTTGTTTGTCATGGTCCGTAAACCATGTTTTAATCTTGCTACGCAGCGCATCTCGTCCTTTACGGAGATTATTCTGTTTGTCGGTTGACAAAGAAATCTCATTGTTAAACTTCTTAAATAAGTCATGAATGTCTGCCATAAGATAGCCCCCTTTTTCTTGATTGTATTTTTACTATATATCGTTGTAATTGGCAGCAATATTAATTATATTATACTACATTTTTCCAAATTTGTATAGTGCTTTGGACGACAGGTGAACATTGTGCGCCTGTCGTTTTCATACTTATTAATATTGGTTCATAGGTTCTCTTGGAGGCGATTTTATGCAAAACTCAACCCTAATCCTAATCGAGCAGCGACAATCCAACGACGAGTCCTCAATCAGCACCATCATCCAGCAAGCCATCACCGCATGGCTCACAAAAGAACTGTCCAAATGATCCCTACGCTGCGTTTTGGCGGCGTAGGGATTTCAAATAATTTCTTGCCGGGTAGCTGCTCCTATGCTACGATTTAAGCGAGCAGTTACGCCTTGAAGGAGGTGTAACTATCCTTTGCGCGATTTATACACGACTGAGTAAGGAGGACGAAGACAAGCAGCAGAGCGAATCCGAGAGCATCCAGAACCAGAAATCTCTGCTGATCAGCTACGCCGTGGAGCGTGGCTGGGACATCTACCACATCTACTGCGACGAGGATTACTCCGGCGCGGACAGCCTGCGGCCTGACTTCAACAAGATGATCGTAGCGGCCAAGGAAAAGAAATTTCAGATCATCCTCTGCAAGAGCCAGTCCCGTTTTACCCGCGACATGGAGTTGGTGGAGAAGTACATCCACGGCCTGTTTCCCATCTGGGGCATCCGGTTTATCGCGGTAGCCGACAACGCCGACACCGAGATTAAGGGCAACAAAAAAGCCCGGCAGATCAACGGCCTCATTAACGAGTGGTACTTAGAGGACCTTTCCGAGAACATACGCATGGTTTTCGACATGAAGCGGCGGCAGGGGCAGTACATCGGCGGATTTCCCGTTTACGGCTATCAGAAGGACCCGAAGAACAAAAACCATCTTATTATCGAGCCGGAAGCGGCGGAAGTGGTGCGGCAAATCTTTCAATGGGCGCTGGAGGGCCACGGCAAGCAGAACATCGCATTTATGCTCAACAGCAGGGGAATCGTCAATCCCACCCGGTACAAGGCGGAACGCGGCTGGAGCTGCAACCATCCCATCAAGAACGACTTCGGATTATGGAACAAGACCACAGTCTGGCGCATCCTCCACAATGAGATGTATACCGGCGTCATGGTGCAGGGTCGGACGAAAAAAGTGAGCTATAAGTCCAAGACTCTCATTACCATGCCGCGGGAACAGTGGTTCCGGGTGGAGGACACCCACGAGGCCATCATTGACCGAAAGACATTCCAGACGGTGCAGAAACTGATGGCGCTGCGGTCCAGAGAGGACGGGACCGGGATGGTCCATCCGTTGGCAGGACTTGTGAAGTGCATGGACTGCGGCAGCACCATGAGCAAGACTTCCAACGGCAAAAAGGGAGCGAAGCGGGTCTATTATCTCCGATGCAAGCTCTACGCCGACAGCGGCGTGGAGAAGCTGTGCACCCGCCATTCCATCCGGCTAATCAGAGCCACGGCCAGTTCTCTGGGCAAGGTGTCCAGTTGCAGGAGCTCCCGTGCCTTTTCCATCAGGTCTTCCTGCTCCTTTGGCTGCTCCCGCTCGGTCAGCTCATCGCCGATCTGGACCAGCCGAAGTTCCAAGCGACCCTTCTCCGCCAGAAAATCTCGGTTCAGCTCCACAAACTGCCCCTCACTCAGAACGCCGGATATTTTATCCAGATACAGGTTTTTCAGCGCAAGGCTCCGTTTTTCCAGTTGAGCGGTCAGGGTCTTTTGTTCCTGCAGCAAGGCATCCCTGCGAGTGTCCTGCGGTGGCGGAATGTCCAGTTCTTCCAGCGTGTAGTAGGTCTGGACGTAGTGCCTCAGCCTCTCCAGCACCAAATCGATTAGCCAATCCAGCCGGATGGAATGGCGGGGGCACAGCTTCTCCACGCCGTGGTGCAGGGTCGGACGAAAAAAGTGAGCTATAA
>OQVH01001521.1_pt1 | contig 14310 bp, 13 predicted proteins | sample 1691641 | NCBI WGS metagenome assembly OQVH01 (sample SAMN03418286, study PRJEB22391) | human gut metagenome | biome: human-gut; feature: organic feature; material: feces | host: Homo sapiens | place: Italy | collected 2013-04
GAACATGGAACGTCGTCACGGTGAAATGAAGCCGGTTATCCAGAAAGCATTGGTGAAACTGGATGGTGCTCCGTTCAAGGCATTCGCTGCCGTACGCGACACTTGGGCTAAGGAAACTGCTTACGTTTATCCGGGTCCTATTCAGTACTTCGGTCCTACAGAAGTTTGCGACCAGCCGACTAAGACTTTGCAGTACGAACAGGCAAAATAATTTGATTCCTGAATTCCCCGAAGGGAACTTTCTATAGGAAAATTGATTTAGCGAAGAATCAGGCCGACCGAAAGAGGGCCGGATTCTTCGCTATTTGTTGAAACAAGCTCAACCGGTTCTGCCGGTACATCTGTTGAAATTCTCTATAAACTTTTAGTTAAGATGACAAAGAAATCACCCATTCTCGCGGTGAACGAGCCCGTGAAAAAAACGACCCGCAAGCGTCCTGCGCCTCGAAAAGCGGCAGGCAGTAAGAAGACCGCTTCCGGAAGAACGTCGGGCAGGAATTCCAAAGGGAAGAAAACCATCCGTCGCTGGCAGATGCCTTCGTGGTGTTACTATCTGCTGCTTGGTTTCATTGGAGCCTGTTTTGTCATCTGTTTTTATTATTTCTTTATTCGTCCGTACGCCTACCGCTGGAAACCTTGCTATGGCATGAAAGCATACGGGGTATGTCTGCCATACGGATTTGAGGTGCACGGTTTCGATGTGTCCCATCATCAGGGACAGATAGACTGGAGTGAACTGCAGAAAACCCAGACAGCTCCTTTCCCTGTACGTTTCGTATTTATGAAAGCTTCTGAGGGAGGTGACTTCAGCGATACAGCCTTTATTCATAACTTTGATGAGGCCCGCAAGCATGGATTTATCCGCGGTGCCTACCATTTTTATAATCCCAAGACAGACGCTTCCCGTCAGGCCGATTTCTTTATCCGATCCGTGAAACTGGAATCGGGCGATTTGCCTCCGGTGCTCGACATCGAGGTGAGGGGAGAAGATGAGAAAAAGCTTCGCCGCGACTTGAAAGTCTGGCTGGATAAAATCGAAGATTATTATCGGGTAAAACCGATTCTCTATACCTCTTATAAATTTAAGACCCGTTACCTGAACGATTCCGTTTTCAACTCATATCCGTACTGGATAGCCCATTATTATGCCGACTCGGTGGAATACAAAGGGCAGTGGCGCTTCTGGCAGCATACCGATGTGGGACGTTTGCCGGGCATCCGTGAAGATGTGGACCTGAATGTGTTCAACGGCACGCTGGATGAGTTGAAGCGCATGACGATACCCTGATTCAGGAAGAATTCTTGTTATATACAGACAAACAAAAACCCTCCGCAGGATCCTTTTGAGGAAATCCCTGCGGAGGGTTTGTTTTTATATAGAAGATAGGGAAACCCCGCTGACTTAGTTGCGGAACTTCAATGCATCTCCTTCGCGTTCTACGATGATCGGTTTTTCGCGGTTCACTTCCTGTGACAGAAGCTTCTTTGACAAATCGTTCAGCAAGTAGCGCTGGATGGCACGTTTTACCGGACGTGCACCGAATTCTGGGTCATAACCTGCAGTAGCCAGGAAGTCGACAGCAGCATCTGTCATCTGCAAAGTCACTCCATTGCCTTCCAACATCTTCCGGATACCGTTGATTTGCAGGCGTACAATCTGTTCGATTTGCGGCTTGTTCAGCGGCTGGAACATGATGGTCTCGTCAATACGGTTCAGGAATTCCGGACGGATGGTCTTCTTCAGCATGTTCATCACCTCTTTCTTGGTCTCTTCTACAATTTGGTCGTGGTTCTGGTCGTTAATCTTCTCGAACTGACTCTGAATGTAGGCGCTTCCCAGGTTAGAAGTCATGATGATGATGGTGTTCTTGAAGTTCACCGTACGTCCCTTGTTGTCGGTCAGACGTCCGTCGTCCAATACCTGCAACAAGATGTTGAACACATCCGGATGAGCTTTCTCGATTTCATCGAACAGTACGACAGAGTACGGTTTCCGGCGTACGGCTTCAGTCAGCTGACCACCTTCATCGTAACCTACGTATCCCGGAGGCGCACCAATCAAACGTGACACGGTATGCTTTTCCTGATACTCACTCATGTCGATACGCGTCATCAGCGATTCATCATCGAACAGGTATTCTGCCAGTGCCTTGGCCAACTCGGTCTTACCCACACCCGTCGTACCCAGGAAGATGAATGAACCAATCGGACGTTTCGGGTCTTGCAGTCCGGCACGGCTACGGCGTACGGCATCAGCCACGGCTTCTATGGCTTCGTCCTGTCCGATAACTCGCTTGTGCAACTCATCTTCCAGATGAAGCAGTTTCTCTCTTTCGCTTTGCAGCATCTTGCTTACCGGTATGCCCGTCCAGCGAGAAACTACGTCGGCGATGTCTTCAGCCGTTACCTCTTCCTTGATTAAGGCACTGTCACCCTGCTTCTTCTTCAGATCTTCCTGGATGGACTTGATTTCGTTCTCCAGTGCCTGAAGCTTTCCGTAGCGGATTTCAGCTACACGTCCGTAATCACCTTCACGTTCTGCCTTGTCGGCTTCGAACTTCAGTTGTTCGATTTCCTTCTTGTTCTGCTGAATCTTGTTCACCAGTTCCTTCTCACTCTGCCATTTAGCCTTGTAAGAAGTCTCCTGTTCCTTCAGTTCTGCAATCTCCTTGTTTAGTTGAGCCAGTTTAGCCTCGTCCTTTTCACGCTTGATAGCCTCACGTTCAATTTCGAGCTGCTTCAACCGACGTTCGATTTCATCCAGTTCTTCCGGAAGCGAATCACGCTCCATACGCAGTTTGGCAGCCGCTTCATCCATCAGGTCGATGGCCTTATCCGGCAAGAAACGGTCGGAAATGTAACGGTTGCTCAGTTCCACTGCCGCGATGATGGCTTCGTCTTTGATACGCACTTGATGGTGGTTCTCGTAGCGCTCCTTCAGTCCACGCAAGATGGAGATAGAGCTGGCCGTATCCGGTTCGTCTACCATGACTGTCTGGAAACGACGTTCCAATGCCTTATCCTTTTCGAAATACTTCTGGTATTCATCGAGGGTAGTGGCACCGATGCTCCGCAGTTCACCACGGGCCAGGGCCGGTTTCAGAATGTTGGCGGCATCCATGGCACCTTCCCCTTTTCCGGCACCCACCAGCGTGTGGATTTCATCGATAAAGAGGATGATGTTTCCGTCGGACTTCGTCACTTCGTTGATAACCGATTTCAGACGTTCCTCAAATTCACCTTTGTATTTGGCACCTGCTACCAGCGCACCCATATCCAGTGAGAACAGCTGCTTGTTCTTCAAGTTTTCCGGCACATCTCCACGCAGGATTCGTTGTGCCAGTCCCTCTACGATAGCCGTCTTACCCGTACCCGGTTCACCAATCAGAATCGGGTTGTTCTTCGTACGTCGGCTCAAAATCTGCAATACCCGTCGGATTTCCTCGTCACGGCCGATAACCGGATCAAGTTTTCCGCTTCGTGCAGCTTCAATCAGGTTGATGGCATATTTGTTTAATGACTGATAGGTATCTTCACTCGACTGTGAGGTGACTTTCTGTCCCTGACGCAGTTCCTGAATGGCAGCCCGCAGTTCCTTGTCGGTAAGGCCTGCATCTTTCAGGATGGTGGCCACCGTACTTTTCACGTTCAGCAGTGCCAGCAACAAGGCTTCCAGTGACACATATTCATCACCCAGTTCCTTAGATACTTCCACGGCTTTCTGCAACACCTCGTTGGCGCTTCGGCTCAGGTAAGCTTCCCCACCTGAAACTTTCGGCAGTGAGGCAATTTGTCTGTCGAGTACGGTTTCTATCTGCTGGCCGTTTATGCCGAGTTTCTGGAAAATGAAGTTCGTTACATTTTCGCCCACCTTCAGCAAACCTGCCATCAAATGTTCCGGCTCGATGGCCTGCTGTCCACGGCTCTGTACCAGATTTACCGCTTCCTGCACTGCCTCTTGCGATTTGATTGTAAAGTTGTTAAAGTTCATAAATGGTCTCCTTTCTCGTTATTAGTTGTGGTTTCTTATTATTTTCATTTCGTTTGTCGCAGCCCGTCCTGTATGTTTGCAGGCTTGCTTGCGACGCTTAGTTTAATTCAAATTCTTTGCCAAAGCCTGTAGAGAATAAAAACCTGACGAATTGTCATTTTATAGCCTTTTTATACTGAAAATCTGTCAGTTATGTATAGCTTTTTGACAGCTTGGAAAAACGCAAGTGCGTTTGGTTTGAAACGCAAGTACGTTTTGATTGAAACGCAAGTGCGTTTTACCTTAAACGTACTTGTGTTTTCTTTTAAACGCAAAGGCGTTTTTTTGAGAGAAAAGAGAAAATTTATAACTAACTAAAAATCAGCTTCTTTTACGATGTGTAGTTTTTCTCCAGTCACCGGATGTATGAACTCCAATGCAGCGGCATGCAGATACAGACGGTCGGATGGCTGACCGTAGAGGTCGTCGCCTACAATCGGATGGTTCAGTCCCTCTGGATGGGCAGCATGTACACGGAGCTGATGGGTACGTCCCGTATGCGGATAGAATGTGACCCGTGTTTTTCCGTTCTTGCGTTCCAGTACCCGATAGGAAGTGACGGCCCGTTTCCCGTATTCCCGGCTCACCATCTGGCGCGGACGATCCATCGGGTTCGGACAGATGGGCAGGTCGATGATGCCTTCGTCAGTTTCCAGTTCTCCTTCCAACAGGGCCGTATAACGCTTTTGGATAAGACGCGTTTCGAAAAGTGCCTGAAGTTCCTTGTGTACCTCCTTCGTTTTGGCTGCGAGCAGCAGGCCGGAGGTAGCCATGTCCAGACGGTGCACGATGAGCGGACCGGTGGCCTTGGGGTAAAGGTTGTGCAAGCGCTGGAGAATGGAATCAAGGTCGTTCTTGCCCGGTACGGAAAGCATACCTGCCGGCTTGTGTACCACCAGAAGCCACTCGTCCTCGTAGAGAATCTCCAGTGCCGTCTGGCGGTGCACATCCTCCTCCAGCGGGTTCGGTTCCATGTCCAGTCCCACGAGCATGTGTTTCAGAATCGGTTCACATTTCCCTTTGCACGACGGATAGAAATGTCCTTCGCGGCGAATTTCATCCTTGGGTGACATGCCCCACCAGAATTCACCCATAGCCAATGGCTGGAGCTGATGCAGGTAAGCATACTGAAGCAATTTAGGGAGTGCGCATTCTCCTGCACCGGCCGGCGGTGTCTTTTGCGGGGTGGAGCGGAAAATTTCGCACAAATCTTTCACTTCCCCTCGTGCGTTGAGCATGCGGAACTGGGCGAACAGACGCAACTGGAGAGCCGCCGAACGAGTTTTCCGTTCGTGGCGCAAGGCCTGAATCTCTTGCTCGAGTGCTTGAAAAGCCTCTCCGGCCGCTTGTACCTTCTCTTTCAATCTCCGTTCCAACCGTTTGAACTCCGCTTTTTGAAACTGGCTTTCGCGCGACATTGCTTCCGCTTCTTCGGGTGAAACGCCTTCCTTCCGACGTTGTTCACGGAGGTTTTTCGCTTCTTTCAGTTTCTGTTTTTCAGAAGCCAGCGTGGCTTGTGCCTCTTCTTCCGCCTTCTTCCATTCCTCCCGAGCCGAGCAGTATGCTTCGCTGGCTTCCATAGCGGCAATCTGGTGGTTGATGCCGGAAATCTCCGCTTCCTCGATACGGAAAAATCCGTCGGGTTGCAGGAGGTCATACACCGGAGGTACGAAAAATGCGTGGTGGTTGCTTCCGGCCAGGTTGCCCGAAAAAGCAGCCAGGTACCCTAGTTTTCCTTCGGTATCCTTTATCACCAGTACCCCGAACATCTTTCCCTGACGAAGTTCCTCTTGCCAGTCATCCCGTGTGAGCAGATACTGACGTACCTCATCAGCTGCCAGTCGGGTGAGCGGGTGAGGGGTGTAGTGGAAAGGAAAGGTGAAGGCTTTCGGCAAGGCGATGCCATCAGTCGGGGTGTGGAAGGAATGTATCATGGTGAAATATTGAGTTCGTTTTTATTGTGGGGCAAAGGTACGAATAAAATGGCTTCTATAAAAATGATTTTGTATATACCATATATATCGTATATATTTCGTATCTTTGCGAAAAAGGGAAATTATGGAAGCAACAGTTACACATCGAAGAAAGATTATTGATTTGAAAGAAGATACCTTTAAGGCACTTTCGGTTATGGCAGCCCGACAGGGGACAAACCTGAAAAAGTTAATTGAGAATCTGCTTGACAAGACCGCAGAAGAATATGACGATAGCGAGGCTTACCGTTATCTGTCAGAAAACTATCCGGATGGGAAGGTCAAGTTGAAGGGTAAGGAGCGCAAAGATTTTATGGACTGGCTGGGAGTGGTTGAAAAATGAGGGTAGAGTTTTCAAAGGAGTTTGAGAAGGCTGTCCGTAAACTTTCCGGAAAGATGCTGGAGTCGGTACGTGAAGCGGTTCAGGAGGTGATGGATGCTGAAAATATCGAGGAACTGACGGATTGCAAGAAACTGGTGGATTATGACTTCATTTACCGCCTGAGGATAGGTAGTTACCGTGCCTTTTTCAGTTTTCATGTGCAGATAGTGGATGATTGTGTGATGTTCCTCTATCTTGTGCCTAGGGGACAGGCATACGATAAGAAGATGGAAAAGAATCTGCAAAGAAATGATGTGTAGCAGGGTTTGTTACAGAATGTATATTTTATGAAAACAAAAAAGAAAACTATTCTTCGCCTGCTCATCGCTCTGGTAGTGGTAATAGGCGTGGTGTATGCTTCGTTGCCCTACTACGCCCGTCAGGCACTCATTCACTGGATGCCCGTCATCGATGACCTGGAAACCTTTCACCGGCACACGGTACACCACAATCCCGACGACGTGTGGCATTGGCCCCTTTCTGCTGATTATAACCGTTACCAACTGACGGAGAAGGATGCGCACTATTTGGACAGCCTGCGCACCGTGTCCTTCCTCGTCATCCGTAGTGACAGCATCGTCTTCGAAAATTACCGTGACGGGTGGAACGACACACTGACTTCAAACATTTATTCTGCTACAAAGACCATTGTGGGACTGCTGGCAGGTATTGCCCTTGACGAAGGAAAGATTCATAGTCTGGACGACCCCGTATCGCGCTACATACCTGCCTATACAAAAGGAATGCAGGCTGACGTCACCCTGCGCCATTTGCTGACCATGAGTGGAGGCATGGCGTGGGATGAGGCGTATGCTTCGCTCTTTTCTGTCACAACGCACGGTTATTATGGTAACGATCTTTATGATCTGGTGACGGGCTTGGAGGTGGTTGACCGTCCCGGCGTGCAATATTCCTACCGTAGTGGTGAGACGCAATTGTTAGCTTTTGTCATCGAGGCAGCCACCGGGCAAACACTAAGCGACTATGCCGAAGAGAAGCTCTGGCGTCTGATGCAGGCCGAACGGGATGCCTATTGGTTGCTGGACAAAAAAGACGGTGACGAAAAGGCTTTCTGTTGCTTCCATACCACGGCCCGCGATGTAGCCCGTTTCGGAAGTCTCTTGTTACATCGTGGTAATTGGCACGGCCGTCAACTGGTTTCCGAAGCCTATATGGACGAACTGATGCGTCCTGCTTCGTACCTGAAAGACCAGTGGGGAAAGGATTCACTCAGTTATTATGGTTTCCAGACGTGGGTGATGGATTATCACGGTATGCGTTGCCCTTACATGCGCGGTATGCTAGGTCAATACATTATCGCTATTCCCGATTTGGATGCCATTGTCGTGCGGCTGGGCCGTAAGCGTTGTGATGTATATAATCGTGAGATTACGACTGACATTACACGGTATATGGATATGGCTATGAAGATACTGAAGGGAAAATGATGGGTGCTGTCGGTTATTGGTAACCGGTGCGTATGGCACTATGTGTGAATGTTTTTTCTATAGGGTTGTTATTAATCCATTCTTTGTTTTGCAGGGCTATTCTAGAGATTTTTTGTAAATCTGTATAAGGAATATACCTCTTTGAAATCAAGAGAGTTAGAAGAATTACTTCGTTTTCAGGTAATGAGTTGGCAACCGTCCTAATTGCCGTGGTCTACATCGCTTTGCTTGTTCGGGAAACTCTTACGGTACAAAGGTATGAAAAATATTCAGACTGAAAGGATCATTCCAAAAATTATTTTAGTCAGAATATTGAGCATTCATCCTTATGCAGTCTTGGTTGGAAGCAATTAACGAACAAGGAAGCCACGGTAAAGGCAACTCCTACTCCTACCACGCCTGCCCATCCGTAATGTTGCCAAAACAGACCTGAAACGAACGTACCAGCAGAACCGCCCAGAAAGTAGATGGTCATATAAACGGTATTGACTCGGTTGATGGCGGATGCGTCAAGGGAGACCACGCTGGTCTGATTTGACAAATGGATGCATTGCATTCCTGCATCAATCAAAAGGATGGCGATTATCATCCACAAGTAGCTGTCATTTCCAAAAAATGCCAACAACCATGCAGCCAAGATAACACATCCCCCGACAATGGAGAAGAACCTTACGCCGTACTTCTGGATATAGCCGCTAATGAATACAACCGTAGACGCACCTGCCAATCCGCACAAACCGAGTGCCCCGATAATATCGTCATCCGCAAAGAATGGCTCTTGCTTCATCCGGAAAGCAAGGCAACTCCACAACGCAAAGAACGAGCCATAAGCCAATGCTGCCCTCAACGAAGCGATACGCAAGTATGGGTATTTGGAGAGCAGACGCAACAATGATTTCATCAACTCAGCATAACTGTCTTGAGAACGTGCAGACAGCACAGGCAGCATCCTGTGAATCATCAAAAAGCACCCGAGCATAAACACGCAAGCCACGAAATAGACGGAACGCCATCCCCACACATCAGCCAGAAAACCACTGAACACCCGTGAGCCGAGAATGCCAATGAGCAGGCAGGATTGTATAATCCCTACGTTGCGCACCTTGTGTGCAGGTGCTGAATGATAAGACACTAACGGGATGAAGAACTGTGGCATGACAGAAGATGCTCCGGCAAGCAAGGATGCACCCCACACCCAATAGATGTTCGGGGCAAGGGCGATGGCAAGCAAAGCGCACGAAGAAATAATATAACTAATCAATATCAGCTTCTTTCGTGAAACCAAATCGCCAAGCGGAATGACAAACACAAGTCCGACTACATAACCTATCTGGGTCAATGTCGCAACCATGCTGGCAGAAAAGTCGCTTACCCCAAAATCCTTTGCCATGCTGCCCAACAAAGGCTGGTTGTAGTAGCAGTTGGCAACGGAAAGCCCGGTAGCGACTGCCAGCAGAGCCAGCAGAGGTGCCGGAATGCCGTGGTTTTCTCTCAATTCATATTTCATCATTTATTCCTCCTTTCAGTATGACACAACTTTCAATCCAATCAAGGAGGCAATGAGCGTGAACAGGAAGAAAAGCCGTATGGGAGTGGCCGGCTCTTTGAAAACGAATATCCCAATCAAGACCGTGCCGACCGCTCCGATACCCGTCCAAATGGCGTATGCCGTGCCCAATGGCAAAGTCTGAACCGCTTTGGCAAGTAATGCCATACTCAATACCGTGGAAGCCAAGAAACCGCTTCCCCACAGATAAAAACCAATACCTGATGCCTCTCTCGTTTTTCCCAAGCAGAATGTAAGGCTTACCTCAAACAATCCTGCCAAAAATAAAATTATCCAATTCATACCTATGATTTATTAAATTCGGGTGCAAAAGTAAGCAAGTAATTTCTAACCGTTTTTTACATTTGGTAAAAACGGATTTTGCATTTGACAAAAAACAGCCGTTAGCAGCTGTTTCTGTGCGCTATTTTATAATTTTGTACCACAACAAAATGACTTATGGATATAAAGGAAATCATCAACCAGAGATATGCCATGCCGGATGCGTCTTTGGACAAGTTGCGGCAATGCCTGACGGAAGTCTCATACCCCAAAGGATTCCAAGTGATGGAATATGGCAAGATAGAAAAAGACATCTTTTTCATCAAGAAAGGCATTGTCCGCGCCTATACTTCGGTAGAGGGGAAAGAAATTACCTTTTGGGTCGGCAAGGAAGGGGCGACTATTGTTTCCATGAAAGGATATGTGAATGACGAACCGGGGTATGAAACAATGGAGCTGATGGAAAATTCTGTCTTATATGTATTGGAAAGGAAAAAACTGAAAGAGTTATTCTTGGAGGATTTGCACATAGCCAATTGGGGACGGCGTTATGCGGAAATGGAACTGCTTGCTGCCGAGGAACGGCTGATTTCCATGTTGTCAGCCGTCGCCTCGGAACGGTATCACGAGTTGTTGGAGAAAGAGCCTGATTTGTTACAGCGGTTGCCGTTAGGAAGTATCGCCACCTATTTAGGCATCACACAGGCAAGTTTGAGTAGGATTCGGGCACAAATAAAATGACGTTTCAACCAACTGAGGATAGCAAGCGGTTTTGGTCTGCCCCAAACACAAACTTGCTATTCTTCCGTTGGTATTGTTTATAATCCCATGCCCTTGCCTCTCCTAAGCGGTTCAACCGTCCTTTTAACGGATGAGAACAGCCTGCCAAACTGCTCCTTGAACCACTCTCCAATCACTTGCCCGTTGATGGCAAGTGCAAGCTTGGACATGTCTTTCGGGTCTTTTACCACTTGGAAGCCTGCTTCCTCGGTCGTGAACTTCCGCCTGTGCTCTTCCGAATAGAGCTCGCAAACTCCTTGATGAAGTCGGGCGTAAGCTCCAGCATCGACATGTCGCTGCGCTTGTAGAACGACTTGATGAACGCCGCCACATAGTTCCTTGCCACTACCCTTGACTGGTAAGTCGCCAGTTTCCTGTCCTTGCCGACACGCTTCTTGAACACCTCGTTCTCACGGTCGAAGGCTTTGAGCAGCGTTTCATACTCGCCGCCTATGCCCTGATAGGCGTTGCGTACCATCTCTGCCGTCACAAACGCCTCACGGTCGGATATGCGCTGGTAGTGCTTGATGATTTGCGCCTTGATGTTGTCAAGCGCAAGGTTCGTTTCCCTTGCCTCCAAACTCTTGCCTTTGGCACGGTTGCCCTTTGCATCCCAAAGTTCTTTTGAGATGCTCCGCTTGCAACTGAACTGCGCCACCGTTCCGTTGATTGTAACCCGTCCCATGATGGGGACAATTCCGTTCTTTTCCTTGCTGCCGTTCGCATAGAACAGCACGCGAAATGTGCTCCTTGTCATACTCGTTCTTTTTTGGTTGCAAAACTATAAATCAACGAGTTAAACCTTGACAAGCAAACCTACGCAGAGCGGCGCAAACGGAACGGTGACTGTTAAATCTGCATTTCTGACGGGTAACGATTAGGAAACCGTTCTCTTTCTCCAATCCGCTTTGAAACGCTATTCAGCCCTCTATCCAACTTCCGCGATTTTCTCATAACTACCTAATTCACAGATTACATTGCGTTAATCTGCCGAATTTTGGAGGTTTTTCCATAGATTTTGCGTAAGTTTGCAGAAACAGTAAATTTCATTTCAGATGAGGAGCATGATTTATCCGGTAGGCATACAGAGTTTTGAAGAGATACGGAAAGGAGACTATTGCTATGTCGATAAGACTGCACAGATTTATCAGTTGGTAAAGACGGGTAAATACTACTTTCTGAGTCGTCCGCGACGCTTTGGGAAAAGTCTGCTTATATCTACGTTGGAAGCTTACTTCCAAGGGAAAAAAGAACTTTTCCATGGCTTGGCTATGGAAACTTTGGAAAAGGAATGGACTACGTATCCTGTATTGCATCTGGATTTGAATGCACAAAAATACGATACACCGGAAGCGTTGATTCATGTGCTGGAGGAAAATCTACAGTACTGGGAAAGTCTTTATGGGGCTTCGGAGAGTGAAATAGGAGTAGCCCGCCGTTTCAACGGGGTGATTCGCCGTGCGGCCGAAAAGACGGGGAAGAATGTGGTGGTGCTGGTGGATGAGTACGATAAGCCCATGCTCCAGGCTATTGGCAATGAAGCGTTGTTGACCGAGTACCGTAATACGTTGAAAGCTTTTTATGGGGCTTTGAAGTCGATGGATGCATATCTCCGTTTTGCTTTGTTGACTGGTGTGACAAAGTTCAGTAAAATAAGTGTGTTCAGCGATTTGAATAATCTGGAAGACATTTCCTTGCAGCAGGCTTACAATAATTTGTGCGGTATTACTGAGCAAGAATTACTGGAAAACTTTGAAGAAGGAATCCGTGTGTTGGGGCAACATAATGAGATGGCGTATGAAGAGACTTGTAAAAGCCTGCGGCAATGGTATGAAGGTTATCATTTTTCCGGTCATGCAGACGGCCTTTACAATCCGTTCAGTCTGCTCAATGCCTTGAAAAGTCGGGAATTTGGAAGTTATTGGTTTGAAACGGGCACGCCGACTTTCTTAGTGGAACTGCTTTTGCGCAGTCATTATGATTTGCATCGTCTGACGGAAGAACTTGCTACCGCTGACTCTTTAAGCGGTATTGATACGATGGAGACGAATTCTGTGCCTATTCTATATCAGAGTGGTTATCTCACTATAAAAGGATACGACAAGCGTTTTCGTACATATACCTTGGGCTTCCCTAATCGGGAAGTGGAGGAAGGATTTATCAAGTTTCTCTTGCCTTTTTATTCGGCTACATCAAAAGCTGATTCGGCATTTGAAATTGTCAGTTAAGAAAAAGAACCGAACTCCAATCAATCCAGTTCTCTCTGACGACAGAAACATCCGCCGAATTTCTCGTCTACGTGTTCTACCGGCTGGCGGAAGATGCCGTAAACCGATGAGCCGGAACCACTCATGCTGGCATACACTGCACCCAGATCATACAACTCGTCTTTGATGGCTGCAATCTCCGGATATTTCAGGAACACGCTGTCCTCAAAATCATTCTTCATGCTGTCCTTCCACGTTTCTACCGGTTGGCAGATGATGTCTTTCAATGAAACTTCCGGATGGCGGGGAGTGATGTGTGCGAAAGCGTCGCGTGTGGATACGAAGATGTCTGGTTTCACCAGCACCAGGTAATAACCCGAAAGCGAAAGACGGACAGGTTCGAATAGGTTACCGATGCCCGTGGCAAATACCGGCTGGTTGCGGATGAAGAAAGCACAATCGGCTCCTAAGCGGGCAGCGTAGTCTTCCATCTCCTCCAGACTCAGTGCCAGACGGAATTTCTCGTTCAGCAACTTAATCATGAACGCGCAATCAGACGAACCGCCTCCCAGTCCGGCACCCGTGGGGATGTGCTTGAACAAGTGGATGTCAACGGGCGGTATATCATGATCCTTTTTCAGCAATTCGTAGGCTCTGACCACGAGGTTGTCTTCCGGCTTTCCTTCGATGGCCGTACCTTTCACGTGAAGCGTATAAGGAGCATCGTTATTTTCTCTTCGTGTCACTTCCAGTGCATCTTGCAGGTGGATGGGGTAGAAAATGGTTTCCAGGTTGTGGTAACCGTCGGGACGTTTTTCAATAATATTCAGGCCAAGGTTTATTTTGGCATTGGGAAATGTAATCATAAGGTCGTTTGTTTTTTCGTTGCTCAAATATAGCAGAAAGTTTCGAGAAAATCGGGATTCACGGAAAAAATCGTATCTTTGCCCCACTTAAACAAAAACAAAATGGCAGAACCGAGAAGAAATACACGTGTGGCAAAGACGGCTAAGACCAAGCCGATGGATGAGTACGGCCACCTACAGCCTCAGGCTCCCGAACTGGAAGAAGCCGTGCTGGGTGCGCTGATGATTGAGAAGGATGCGTATTCACTGGTGAGCGAGATTCTTCGTCCGGAGTCGTTCTACGAACACCGGCATCAGCTGATTTATGCGGCCATTACTGACTTGGCTATTCAACAGAAACCGATTGACATTTTGACCGTGGCCGAGCAGTTGCGCTCGCGCGGTAACCTGGAAGAGGCGGGCGGACCGTTCTATATCACTCAGCTGAGTGGTAAGGTGGCTTCGTCGGCTCACATTGAGTACCATGCTCGCATCATTGCCCAGAAGTTTCTGGCACGTGAGCTGATTTCTTTTACGAGCAACATACAGACTAAGGCGTTCGATGAGACGCAGGACGTGGACGACCTGATGCAGGAGGCCGAAGGAAAGCTCTTCGAAATCTCCCAGCAGAACATGAAGAAGGACTACACGCAGATTAATCCGGTCATTCAGGAGGCCTATGAAATGCTTCAGAAGGCGGCGGCACGTACCGATGGTTTGAGTGGGCTTTCGAGCGGCTTTCATCAGCTGGACAAGATGACCTCCGGCTGGCAGAACTCCGACCTGATTATCATTGCGGCTCGTCCGGCCATGGGTA
>OQVH01001522.1_pt1 | contig 14307 bp, 10 predicted proteins | sample 1691641 | NCBI WGS metagenome assembly OQVH01 (sample SAMN03418286, study PRJEB22391) | human gut metagenome | biome: human-gut; feature: organic feature; material: feces | host: Homo sapiens | place: Italy | collected 2013-04
ACCGAATCGCCAACTATCCGGATAGCACCAGCGGCATTCTCCAGATAGTTCAACTCAAACTCCATGTGTACATGTAACGGAAAATTAAACCCCGATTTCGGGCGTTGCATGACCAAGAAGCAATCTTCTGATGAAAGCGGGGTAGTTTCCTTCAATACGTCTACTTTCCCCATACACACAAAGCTTTTTTATTCGAGTATCAACGTACTGATTACCGGGCAATGGTCGGATGGGAACAGATTATTCAACGTTTCAGTCAATACACCATGACGCAATACCTTGATATTCCCTTTCACGAAGATATAATCGATCCATTCACGCTTGTCGTAAGGGATCTTTCCAAAATCATGGAATGTCCATTCCGGGCCGTAAATAAACCCTGCGATCGTGCGGGAATGAGTCAAATGACGAGGATCACTCGGATTAGTCAATACTTGTATCGGCTCATCAGAAGGCACGGCATTGAAATCGCCAGTCACGATTATAGGTAAATTCTCGGATAATTTCTTCGCTTGCTCCAGCACCAAAGAAGCTCCTTCATGACGAGCCACTTTCCCCATATGATCCAAGTGCGTATTCAAGAAGAAGAATTTCTTTCCCGTATTCTTATCTTTCAAGATCGCCCAAGTAGCTACACGCTCGCATGCGGCGTCCCAACCTTTCTTACCAACGGCATTTATATCTTCGGCTAACCAGAAATTACCGTTTTTCTCAACGGAGAAACGATCCTTACGATAGAAAATCGGAGCGTACTCCCCTTTCGTCTTGCCATCCTCACGACCAACACCCACATAAGCGTATTCCGGTAAACGATCAAGCAAATCATTCAGCTGATTATTCAAGACCTCTTGCGCACCGAACACATCCGCCTCATGGAATTTCACTAAATCAGCAGCGAAATCTCTTCTGAATTTCCATTGATTATCCTTATCACCCGAATTATCGTAACGGATGTTATAAGACATTACATTCATTTTCTCATCGTTGTTTTTAGCGAATAAGCAGCCAGTGGCAAATAAAGCCACCATTAAACAAAGTAAAATTCTCTTCATGATATTGATTATTATATGTTTCTTATATGTCTCAGTATTTATCTATGGTCTTTGTTACCTCGCAAAAATAAAGTTTATCCATTTATTAAGCAAATAAGGAAGAACAAAAAAGGCCGACAGATTGCTCTGCCGGCCTTTCTTTATAGTTTATTAAACGTTCCTATTCTTCATCATCTTTGTCCATGGCATTGAAATCAACCACGTTCTTGCGATTAGCGAAGATACGATCGAACTCATCCTTTGCGCCTACGATCAGCTTATCAAACTCACGCTGACCGGTACCAGCAGGAATCAAGTGACCACAGATAACGTTCTCTTTCAAACCTTCCAAACGGTCTACCTTTCCGTTGATAGCAGCCTCGTTCAATACTTTCGTCGTCTCTTGGAAAGATGCGGCGGACATAAAGCTGTTCGTCTGCAAAGCGGCACGTGTGATACCTTGAAGGATCTGGTTGGCTGTAGCCGGAATAGCGTCACGTACCTCGACCAGCTTAAGGTCACGGCGTTTCAACATACTATTCTCATCTCTCAACTTACGTGCAGTCACGATCTGTCCGGCCTGCAATGTCTGAGAATCTCCCGGATCGGTAACAACTTTCTTGCCCCAGATACGATCGTTCTCGTCCATTACCTCCAACTTATCAACAATCTGCTGCTCCAAGAAGCGAGTATCTCCCGGATCAACCACCTCTACCTTACGCATCATCTGACGAACGATAACCTCGAAGTGCTTATCGTTGATCTTCACACCCTGTAGACGGTATACATCCTGAACCTCATTCACGATATATTCCTGTACAGCCGTCGGACCTTTGATCGCCAAGATATCCGAAGGAGTGGTAGCACCGTCTGATAGCGGCATACCCGCACGGATATAGTCGTTCTCCTGAACCAATAATTGTTTAGACAGAGGAACCATATATTTCTTAACCTCACCCAACTTAGACGTTACAGTGATCTCACGGTTACCACGTTTGATCTTACCGAATCCTACCTCTCCGTCGATCTCAGATACGACAGCAGGGTTAGACGGGTTACGAGCCTCGAACAACTCGGTTACACGAGGAAGACCACCGGTGATATCACCGGCCTTACCTACGGCACGAGGGATCTTAACCAAAACCTCACCAGCTTTCACTACATCACCATTGTCTTTCACGACGTGAGCGCCCAATGGCAAAGAGTAGTTCTTCAAGTAATTACCATTCTCATCCACGATATGAGCGGCCGGAGCCTTCGTCTTATCCTTAGACTCGATGATGATCTTCTCCTTCAAACCGGTAGTCTCATCACTCTCAACCTTGTAAGTTACGTTCTCTACCAAACTCTCGAACTCGATCTTACCGGAAACCTCTGACACGATTACGGCATTGAACGGGTCCCACTCGATGATCACGTCACCCTTCTTAATTGAGTCACCGTTGTTGAAGAACAACTTAGAACCATAAGGTATATTATGAGTCAACAACACAATCTTCGTGTTCGGATCAACAATGCGCATTTCAGCCAAACGGCTTACTACTACCAAATGTTTCTTTCCGCTCACCTCGTCTACCGCCTCAACAGCACGAAGCTCGTCGATCTCTAAAATACCATCATATTTAGATGTAATACTATTCTCTGTAGCGATGTTGGATGCGATACCACCGACGTGGAATGTACGCAACGTCAACTGTGTACCCGGCTCACCGATAGACTGTGCGGCGATTACACCGACAACCTCACCCTTCTGAACCATGCGGTTCGTAGCCAAGTTACGTCCATAGCACTTAGCGCAGACACCCTTCTTAGACTCACAAGTCAATACGGAACGAATCTCGACGCTCTCGATCGGAGAGTCTTGGATTGCCTTAGCGGCATCCTCACGGATTTCCTCACCGGAACGAACGATAACCTCGCCCGTAATCGGATGGATCACATCGTGAACAGATACACGACCTAAGATTCTCTCATACAAGGAAGCGATCACCTCCTCGTTATTCTTCAATTCCGTACAAACCAAGCCACGCAATGTACCACAGTCTTCCTCGTTTACGATCACGTCGTGAGAGACGTCAACCAAACGACGAGTCAAGTAGCCGGCGTCGGCAGTCTTCAAAGCGGTATCGGCCAAACCTTTACGAGCACCGTGAGTAGAGATAAAGTACTCCAACACGGACAAACCTTCCTTAAAGTTAGAAAGGATCGGGTTCTCGATAATCTGACCACCTTCTGCACCACTCTTCTGCGGTTTCGCCATCAAACCACGCATACCGGACAACTGACGAATCTGCTCCTTAGAACCACGGGCACCGGAATCCATCATCATATAGATTGAGTTGAATCCATCGTTATCCGCCGTCAATTGCTTAATCAAGATATTAGACAAGTTACTATTAACGTGTGTCCAAGTATCGATAATCTGGTTATAACGCTCGTTGTTGGTAATGAAACCCATATTATAGTTAGCCATGATCTGCTCAACCTCATCGTATCCCTTCTGAACCAACTCATCCTTTTCAGGCGGGATCAGAACGTCCGCTAAGTTGAAGGACAAACCACCCTTGAATGCCATATAGTAACCCAAGTTCTTGATATCGTCCAAGAACTGAGCGGTACGAGCCACACCACAAGCCTTGATTACCCGACCGATGATGTCACGAAGAGACTTCTTGCCCAACACCTCGTTTACATAACCAATCTCTTTCGGAACAAACTCATTTACCATCAAACGACCTACAGAAGTCTCTACCATCGTCTTCACCAAGTTACCGTTCGCATCCAAATCCTCCACGTAAACATGGATCGGAGCATGGATATCCAACTTCTTCTCATTGTAAGCGATCGTAGCCTCTTCCGGACCATAGAAAGTCAAACCTTCGCCTTGTGTACCCTTGCGCAACTTGGTAATATAATACAAACCAAGCACCATATCCTGAGAAGGTACGGTAATAGGAGCACCATTCGCAGGGTTCAAGATATTGTGTGAAGCCAACATCAACATTTGAGCTTCCAAAACAGCCTCATTACCTAACGGCAAGTGAACAGCCATCTGGTCACCGTCGAAGTCGGCGTTGAATGCCGTACATGCCAACGGGTGCAACTGGATAGCCTTACCCTCGATCAATTTCGGCTGGAACGCGTGGATACCCAAACGGTGCAATGTCGGGGCACGGTTCAATAATACCGGGTGACCTTTCATTACGTACTCCAAAATATCCCAAACAACCGGTTCCTTACGGTCAACGATCTTCTTGGCAGATTTCACCGTCTTCACGATACCGCGTTCGATCAATTTACGGATAACGAAAGGCTTATAAAGCTCGGCAGCCATATTCTTCGGTAAACCGCACTCGTGCATCTTTAATTCCGGACCTACGACAATAACCGAACGAGCGGAATAGTCAACACGCTTACCCAACAAGTTCTGACGGAAACGACCTTGTTTACCTTTCAAACTGTCGGACAAGGACTTCAACGGACGATTGGCATCTGTCTTAACCGCGCTCGATTTACGAGAGTTGTCAAACAAAGAGTCCACGGCCTCCTGAAGCATACGTTTCTCATTACGTAAGATCACTTCCGGAGCCTTAATATCGATCAATCGTTTCAAACGGTTATTACGGATAATAACACGACGATACAAATCATTCAAATCGGAAGTAGCGAAACGGCCACCATCCAACGGAACCAACGGACGCAGTTCGGGAGGGATCACCGGGATCACTTTCATGATCATCCATTCCGGTTTGTTACGACCTCTGGACGCACGAAAAGACTCAACTACCTGAAGGCGTTTCAAGGCCTCGTTCTTTCTCTGTTGAGATGTGTCCGTGCTCGCACGGTGACGCAACTCATAAGAAAGAGAATCCAAGTCCAAGCGAGCCAACAGATCATAAACAGCCTCAGCGCCGATCTTAGCGATGAACTTATTCGGATCCGTATCCTCTAGCAATTGATTTTCTCTTGGAAGGCTATCCAAAATATCCAGATATTCCTCCTCAGATAATAGGTCTAACTCACCGACCGTGTCTACGCAACCCGGCTGGATCACGACGTAGCGTTCGTAATAGATGATGGAATCCAGTTTCTTGGTAGGAAGACCTAGCAAGTAACCGATTTTATTAGGCAAAGAACGGAAATACCAAATATGGGCAACAGGAACCACCAAATGGATGTGTCCCATACGTTCACGACGAACTTTCTTTTCCGTAACTTCCACTCCACAACGATCGCAGACAATACCTTTGTAACGGATACGCTTGTACTTACCGCAATGGCACTCATAGTCCTTGATCGGACCAAAGATACGCTCACAGAACAAACCGTCACGCTCAGGCTTATACGTACGATAGTTAATTGTTTCCGGTTTCAAAACCTCACCGCTGGAGTTCTCTAGGATCTCCTCAGGGGATGCCAGACCGATGGTTATTTTTGAAAAGTTACTCTTTATCTTGTTTTCTTTTCTAAAGGCCATATTATTTATTTATAAAGAGTTATCAATAGATAAAGTAGACGGGCCGTAGCCCACCTACTTCTTTATTGTTATTGAATTAATCCAGAGTGAAACTCAAACCAAGTCCTCTCAACTCGTGCAATAATACATTCAGAGATTCAGGGATACCCGGCTGTGGCATCGGATCACCCTTCACGATCGCCTCATAAGCCTTCGAACGTCCTACAACGTCATCAGACTTAATCGTAAGAATTTCCTGAAGAACATGAGCGGCACCGAAGGCTTCCAGTGCCCAAACCTCCATCTCTCCGAAACGCTGACCACCGAACTGTGCCTTACCACCTAACGGCTGTTGCGTAATCAAAGAGTACGGACCGATTGAACGGGCATGCATCTTATCGTCAACCATGTGGCCCAACTTCAAGAAGTAAGTCACACCCACCGTAGCAGGTTGGTCGAAACGCTCACCAGTACCACCATCATACAAGTAAGACTTACCGTAGCGAGGAATACCAGCTTTGTCTGTCCATTCGTTCAAATCATCCAAAGTCGCACCATCGAAGATCGGAGTAGCGAACTTAACGTCCAACTCACGTCCGGCCCAACCCAACACGGCCTCGAAAATCTGTCCCAAGTTCATACGAGAAGGCACACCCAGCGGGTTCAAGCAGATATCCACCGGAGTACCGTCTTCCAAGAACGGCATATCCTCCTGACGAACGATCTTTGATACGATACCCTTGTTACCGTGGCGACCGGCCATCTTATCACCTACCTGAATCTTACGTTTCTTGGCGATATAAACCTTAGCCATCTGTACGATACCTGTCGGCAGCTCATCACCGATCGTCAAGTCGAACTTCTTACGTCTCAACTCAGCGTCAAGCTCCTTGTACTTCTTCAAATAATTCAAGATAACCTGCTTGATCAACTCATTCTTCTGAGCGTCTGCCGTCCACTTGCTTACTTGGATGGAGTTATAATCCAATTCTTCCAGAGATTTGCGGGTAAACTTAGCACCCTTAGCGATAATCTCCGTATTCATATAGTCTTTAACACCTTGAGAAACCTTGCCGTTTGTAAGCACTAACAACTTATCAACTAACAAAGTCTTCAAGCTAGCCATCTTTTCTTCGTATTCCTCGTCCAACTTCGGCAAGATCGCCTTATCAGTCAATCTGGATTTACGTTTCTTGACAGCCTTCGAGAACAAAGCGGTCTCGATAACCACACCGCGCAAAGACGGAGTAGCCTTCAAGGAAGCATCCTTCACATCACCCGCCTTATCACCGAAGATAGCACGCAACAACTTTTCCTCCGGAGATGGATCAGACTCACCTTTCGGAGTGATCTTACCGATCAAGATATCACCCGGCTCGATGCGAGCACCTACACGAACGATACCTCTCTCATCCAAATCCTTGGTAGCCTCTTCGCTGACGTTAGGGATATCGGAAGTCAATTCCTCCATACCACGCTTCGTCTCACGTACCTCAAGGATGTATTCGTCAACGTGGACAGACGTAAAGAAGTCCTCACGAACCATACGCTCGTTCAACACGATAGCATCCTCATAGTTATAACCCTTCCAAGGCATGTAAGCCACCTTCACGTTACGTCCCAAAGCAAGCTCGCCTTTCTGGGTTGAGTAACCCTCGGTAAGGATATCGCCGGCTTTCACACGTTGTCCGCGATGACAGGTCGGTTTCAAATCGACTGTCGTACTTTGGTTGGTCTTACGCCATTTCGGGATATTATATGTCTTAACCGCATCCTCGAAGCTAACGAATTCCTCGTCCTCCGTGCGGTCATATTTAATCTTGATACAAGTAGCATCAACGAACACAACCTCGCCCTCACGCTCAGCCATAATCTGAGTACGAGAGTCACGAGCAACCTGCGCCTCGATACCGGTACCAACGATCGGAGCGTCCGTACGCAACAAAGGAACCGCCTGACGCATCATGTTAGATCCCATCAACGCACGGTTAGCGTCATCATGTTCCAAGAACGGGATCAGTGAAGCCGCGATAGAAGCTATCTGCTGCGGAGCCACGTCCATCAAGTCAATCTCAGAAGGAGGGACAACAGGGAAGTCAGCCTCGAAACGAGCCTTCACCTTATCGCGGATAAACTTACCGTTATCATCCAATGGAGCGTTACCTTGAGCGATTGTCAACTCTTCCTCTTCCTCCGCCGTGTAGTATTGCAAGCCTTCCTCAGAGAAGTCGACCTTTCCATCTGCCACCTTACGGTACGGAGTCGAGATGAAACCAAGATCGTTGATCTTAGCGTATACACATAAAGAAGAGATCAAACCAATGTTCGGACCTTCCGGGGTCTCAATCGGACAAAGACGACCATAGTGCGTATAGTGAACGTCACGAACCTCGAATCCGGCACGCTCTCTAGACAAACCTCCCGGACCTAGGGCTGATAAACGACGCTTGTGCGTGATCTCCGCCAACGGGTTCGTCTGGTCCATGAACTGAGACAAGGCATTCGTTCCGAAGAAAGAGTTAACCACGGAAGAAATCGTCTTCGCGTTGATCAAATCAATCGGAGTAAACACCTCATTATCGCGAACGTTCATACGTTCACGAACTGTACGTGACATACGAGCCAAACCAATACCGAACTGGTTATACAATTGCTCGCCAACCGTACGTACACGACGGTTGCTTAAGTGGTCGATATCATCCACGATAGCCTTCGAGTTGATCAACTCGATCAGGTACTTGATGATCTCGATAATATCTTCTTTAGTCAAGACCTTAACATCAGCGCTTGTAGTAAGGCCTAACTTCTTGTTGATCCTGTAACGTCCCACCTCACCCAGATCATAACGTTTCTCTGAGAAGAACAGGTTCGTGATAACCTCGCGTGCGCTAGCCTCATCAGCCGGTTCCGCATTTCTCAACTGTCTGTAGATATACAACACAGCTTCCTTCTCGGAGTTACTCGGGTCTTTCTGGAGCGTATTATATATGATAGCATAGTCGGACAGATTCTGGTCCTCACGATGCAACAAAATATTTTGCGTGCCTGAATCCAAGATAGCCTCGATATTGTCACTATCCAATACAGACTCACGGTCGATGATTACATCGTTACGTTCAATAGAAACCACCTCACCGGTATCCTCATCTACGAAATCCTCCACCCAAGTCTTCAAAACACGAGCGGCCAGCTTACGTCCGATAAACTTCTTCAGGTTTGCTTTCGTTACCTTCACCTCTTCCGCAAGGTTGAAGATTTCAAGAATATCTCTATCGCTTTCAAAACCAATAGCTCTCAAAAGAGTAGTTACAGGCAATTTCTTTTTACGGTCGATGTAAGCGTACATCACATTGTTGATGTCCGTAGCGAACTCGATCCATGACCCCTTGAACGGGATAATACGTGCGGAGTACAACTTCGTTCCGTTTGCGTGCGTGCTTTGTCCGAAGAATACGCCCGGAGAACGGTGCAGCTGAGACACGACAACACGCTCGGCGCCGTTGATCACGAAAGTACCTCTGTCCGTCATATACGGGATCGGACCCAAGTATACATCTTGGATCACCGTATCGAAGTCCTCATGATCCGGGTCCGTACAGTACAGTTTTAACTTCGCTTTTAAAGGCACGCTATAGGTTAACCCGCGAGCGATACACTCATCGATACAGTAACGAGGCGGATCTATATAGTAATCTAAGAACTCCAACACAAAATTGTTACGGGTATCCGCAATCGGGAAATTCTCGGCAAATACCTTATACAATCCCTCCTTCTTTCTCTTTTCAGGAGGAGTGTCAAGTTGAAGAAAGTCTTGGAACGACTTCAATTGAACTTCGAGAAAGTCCGGATACGGGAACTGATTCTTTATCGAAGCAAAATTAACTCTTTGGTTTTCAGCTGTTGAAGACATCTAGTAAGGAATTTATTGAACTTATTGAAATTATAGACACAAAAAGGTTAAGAGTCTTCGTAGTCGGAGACTCTTAACCAAATCACCTGGAAACCAGGTTATAAATACTATTTAAGCTCAACTTCAGCTCCAGCCTCTTCCAACTGTTTCTTCAATGCCTCAGCATCAGCTTTAGCGATACCTTCCTTGATTGCACTAGGAGCGCTATCTACCATATCCTTAGCCTCTTTCAAGCCAAGACCTGTTAACTCTTTAACTAACTTAACGATAGCTAATTTATTAGCACCAGCTGCTTTCAATACAACATCGAAAGAAGTCTTCTCTTCTGCAGCGGCAGCAGCACCACCAGCAGCAGGACCAGCAACAGCAACAGCTGCAGCAGCAGGTTCGATACCGTACTCTTCTTTAAGGATAGTAGCTAATTCGCTAACTTCTTTAACGGTCAAGTTTACTAATTGTTCTGCAAAAGCTTTCAAATCTGCCATTTTTGTATGATTTAAATGATTATTTATCTGTGTAATGTTTTAATGAAAAATTATCTTTCTTCCAAAGTCTTCAACAGACCATGGATAGTTTGTCCTGATGACTGAAGAGCAGAGATAACGTTCTTCGCCGGAGATTCCAACAATGCGATAACATCGGCAATAAGTTCGTTTTTGCTCTTGATATTTACTAATGCCTCAAGATTCTCAGCACCTACATAGAAGCTTTCTTGTACGTAAGCAGCCTTCAAAGCCGGTTTAGCGACTACACCTTTTTTAGCGTCCTTAGTAAAATCCTTAATCAGGCGAGCGGGAGCATTAGCGACTTGTGAGAACATCACAGCCGTATTGCCTTTCAAAGCTACGTTAAGATCAGAGAAGTCACCTTCAATGTTCTCCAACGCTTTCTTAAGCAAGTTATTCTTTACAACGACTAACTTAACCTCACGCTTGAAACACTCTCTTCTCAATTTGCTGGTTTTCTCAGCGTCCAACGCCTCGATATCCGTCAAATAGAAATTAGGATATTCCTTTAATGTTTCAGTTAATTGACCTATAACAGTTCCTTTATCTTCCTTTCTCATTGTTCAATTGTTTTTTAGTTTTCTTCAACTGATTTGGGGTCAATTTTAATACCCGCACTCATAGTACTAGAAAGATAAATACTCTTTATATACGCACCTTTAGCCGCAGTAGGTTTCAACTTGATCAAAGTTGAAATAAACTCCTTAGCATTGTCACGAATCTGTTCCGGAGTGAAAGATACCTTACCAACAGATGTGTGAACGATACCGCTCTTATCTACCTTAAAGTCGATCTTACCTTGCTTAACCTCCTTCACTGCGTTTCCGATCTCATTGGTAACCGTACCGCTCTTTGGATTAGGCATCAAACCACGAGGGCCTAATACGCGACCTAAAGCGCCGATCTTACCCATGATAGAAGGCATAGTGATGATAACATCAATGTCAGTCCAACCGCCTTTAATCTTATTAATATACTCATCCAATCCAACATAGTCAGCTCCAGCGGCAGTAGCTTCAGCTTCCTTGTCCGGAGTACATAATGCGAGAACCCTAACCTGCTTACCAGTTCCGTGAGGCAATGAAACCACGCCTCTCACCATTTGATTGGCCTTACGGGGGTCAACACCTAAACGGACATCAACATCTACGGATGCGTCAAACTTAGTTGTAGTAATTTCCTTCACTAAAGCTGAAGCTTCTTTCAATGTATATGCTTTCCCAGCTTCAATCTTGCCCAAAGCCAACTTTTGATTCTTTGTAAGTTTACTCATCTCAATTGAAGTTTATTAATTATTACCCGGGAATGTCCCTTTAACAGTGATACCCATACTTCTGGCTGTTCCCGCAACCATTCTCATGGCTGACTCGACAGTAAAGCAGTTTAGATCGACTAATTTGTCTTCAGCGATAGCTTTCACCTGCTCCCATGTGATCTCAGCGATCTTAGCACGGTTAGGTTGAGCGGAACCGCTCTTCTTCTTAGTAGCTTCCAACAACTGGATTGCCACAGGAGGAGTTTTAACGACAAAGTCGAAAGACTTATCGGCATAGTAAGTAATTACAACAGGTAATATCTTACCAGCCTTGTCTTGGGTCTTGGCATTAAATTGCTTGCAAAACTCCATAATGTTAATACCCTTAGAACCCAAAGCAGGTCCTACTGGGGGAGAAGGGTTTGCTGCTCCTCCTTTAATCTGCAATTTGATTTGTCCAGCAACTTCTTTAGCCATTGTTTCTAAAATTTTTTAGATATATAACATCAATAACAGAAAGGTAGCACTTTTCGTAACCAGAGTACTATTCTTTCTCAACTTGCATATAACCCAACTCAAGGGGAGTCTTGCGTCCGAAGACCTTAACCATCACCTTAAGTTTCTTTTTCTCGGCGTTGACCTCTTCGATTATACCCGTGAAACCGCTGAACGGTCCAAAAGTAATCTTCACACTCTCGCCAACATAGAACTGGATATCCAGATCCTCTTGTTGTTCCTGCAACTCGTCAACCGTACCTAAGATACGATTCACTTCCGCAGGACGTAATGGCACGGGGGTATCAGAACCACCCAAGAAACCAATCACATTCGGAATGTTCCGCAATCGATGAGCAACCTCACCGACCAAAGCGGCCTCAACCAGTACATAACCCGGCAAGTAAGCTCTTTCTTTCATGACCTTCTTACCGTTTCGTACCGTAAAGGTTTTCTCGGTCGGAATCAAGACTTGAGATACATATTCTCCCAGATCCGTATTCTTCAGCTCAGCCTCTAGATATTCCCGTACCTTGTTCTCCTTGCCACTGATGGCACGCAGAACATAAAATTTCTTTTGGATATCAGACATACCTTAACTGATTAGAAAATTTGGTTGTAGAAGAAACGCATAACAGCCTCGAAGGCCCCGTCAACAACAAAGATCAATGCGGCGATGATAAGGGAAGCAAACATAACAACAACCGCACTATTGGAAAGCTCTGCTCTCGTAGGCCAAGAAACTTTATAAACAAGTTCGTTATAAGATTCCTTAATATAAGTAATTATCTTTTTCATCGAATCTATAGATTTTAGCACGGAAGGAGAGGCTCGAACTCCCGACACCTGGTTTTGGAGACCAGTGCTCTACCGACTGAGCTACTTCCGTATTGCGGGTGCAAAAGTAGTTTAATAATTTGAATATGCAAGTAAAATATGAGAAAAAATAGTCTGCTTTTTAAAAAAGGCATTTAGATTATATTTAGTATGTTTGCCAAATCAAAGAAAAAGGAGTGGGAGTTTTTGTGCGAGATATCAAAGGGTTGCTTGAATCTGTGTCGGTAGATAACAGGGGAGCTTTCGAACGTTTTTATAATTTATATTATGATCAGGTTTTTCGCTTCGCTTATTATTGTTTAGGCGAGAAGGAGGCATGCCGTGAAGTTGTGACAGATGTTTTTTTCTCGGTCTGGCAATCCCGGAAACGATTAAAGGATATTGATAATATAGATACCTATTTATATATTTCCGTACGTAACGAGTCTTTTCGTTTTCAAGCAAGGAATAAAGACTTGAATAGGGTTTCTTTAAATGAGTTGTTGCCATTAATGGAAGAGGAAGATGAGGGTTCTCCGGAGGAGCATTTGGAGTTAAAAGAGATGAGAGAGATGCTTGATAAAGCGATTGACGAACTTCCTGAGAAATGCCGTCTTGTGTTTTTGATGTCTCGTGAGGAGGGATTGAAAACGAAGGAGATCGCGGAAATATTATCGGTTCAAGAGAGTACGGTTCGTGTACAGATGAAGATCGCTATAGAAAAATTGGTAGCCCGGTTGAAGCCGAGCTTTCCAAATATTTCATTCTCTTTATTGCTGATGTTTATTTTTAATGTGATTTATAGATCTGCTTAAGCTTTCTATATGGGGATATTCCCTGTTAGAAGGAAAGATGATAGTTCTTTTATATCAGTAACGATTTTGTTTGCTCCGGCATTCGCTAGTTCTTCTTCATCCCCGTAGCCGTAAAGGACTCCTATTGAATCTATGTTATTCGCTTTGGCCCCTTCTATATCATATTTACGATCACCGATCATGACTACGTCAGACCGTGTTTTTATATCGGTGCTGTCTAATACATATTGTATTACATCCGCTTTTTCGGAACGGCTTCCGTCGAATGTGCTTCCTCCAACAAATGTAAAATAAGATTCTAAGTGGAAATATTCTAGAATTTGTTGAGCGAAGGGTTGCGGCTTTGAGGTGGCTAAGTAGATTTTCATTTCGTTTTCGGTAAGCAAACGGAGTAATTCATCAATACCTTGATACAGGGTATTCTCGAAAATACCTTGTTTTGAAAAATATTCCCGGTATTTAGCAATGGCTACATCTGCTTGCTCATCTGTAAACTGATAGAAGTCCTTAAAGGATGTTTTTAATGGTGGCCCGATGAAAGGGCATAAAGATCGTAAATCTTCTACTTCTATATTGAAATAGGAGAGGGCGTACTTTACAGAACTGGTAATACCAATCATAGGATCGGTTAATGTACCGTCCAGATCGAACAATATATGTTGATACCTTTTGTTATTCATTAGATATTAATAGGATTGAAAAAAGAAAGGCAAGATCTCTTTCAAGATTCTTGCCTTTTTGATGAGTCGGGATGAGAAGACTCGAACTTCCGACCTCCACGTCCCGAACGTGGCGCGCTAGCCAACTGTGCTACATCCCGTTTTTTTGTATCGTTGTCTCGATTACGGGTGCAAAGGTACACATTGTTTTTGAACCTGCAAGAGAAAAGTGGATTTTTTTGCAGGAAAAATAGATAATTTACTGTCCTGTGAATTTTTCTTTCAAAACATTTGCTGGATTAAAAATAATACCTACCTTTGCACCCGTAATCGAAACAACGATATACAAAACGACATGATGGTG
>OQVH01001536.1_pt1 | contig 14232 bp, 8 predicted proteins | sample 1691641 | NCBI WGS metagenome assembly OQVH01 (sample SAMN03418286, study PRJEB22391) | human gut metagenome | biome: human-gut; feature: organic feature; material: feces | host: Homo sapiens | place: Italy | collected 2013-04
TAATATGATATTAGAAAAGGTGCTACCGATGACGGGAGTGAACAGTAACTAAAATCACACCGCCAGCACAAACTTCCGTCCGTCTACTCTCGTCACGCCAAGCTCGATGCCATACAGCTCCCGGATGCTCTCTTCCGTAATCACTTCCTCCGGATCACCTTCCACCAGCACTTTTCCATCTTTCATTCCGATGACATTATCTGAATATGCGATTGCCTGGTTGATGTCATGCAGTACCATAATAATGGTAATGCCAAATTCCTGATTGAGTTTTTTTACAAGCTGCAGGATCTCGATCTGATACCGGATATCCAGATAGGTTGTCGGCTCATCAAGAAACAACGTCTTCGTTCCCTGACAAAGTGCCATTGCGATCCATACCCTCTGGCGCTGTCCTCCGGAAAGTCTTGATACTTCTCTGTCCCGGTACTCCATCAGGTTCGTGACTTCCAGCGCCCACTCGATCATGCGCTCATCCTCGGCACTGTCTCCCTGCATCATCTTTTTATGAGGGGTTCTTCCGAATGCTACCAGATTCTCAACAGTGATATCATCCGATGCACTGTTATACTGCTGGACGATGGCTACCTTTCGGGCAAATTCTTTTAAGTTCAGGTTCTGGATATTCTTTCCCTTGAGGAAGATATTTCCTTTCCCCGGATATAAGTTCTTCGTCATCAGGGAGAACAGGGTGGATTTTCCACATCCGTTCGCTCCCATGATGGTTGTGATCTTGCCTTCCTCGATCTTTAAGGATACACCTTTTAACACTTTATTTTTGCCATAGGCAAAGTGCAGGTCTCTGACTTCCATCGCAGGCTTGTCTGCCCACTTATCCGCTTTTTTCGCTTTCTTTGCTGCTTCATTCTCTGTAGAAGTCAAATCCATATTCTTTTCTTTACTTTGCATACTTCTTAGACCTCCTTAACAGTATGATGAAGAATGGTCCTCCGACCACACTCATAATGATGGATGCGGATACTTCATACGGAGCAGCTATCGTTCTTCCGATGGTATCTGCCAGTAGGAATGTAAACGCTCCGAACAAAGCACTAAATGGTACTAATGCCTTATGGTCACTTCCTACCAGGATTCTTCCGATATGTGGAACAATCAGTCCTAAAAAGCTGATCACTCCAGCTACTGCGGTGGAAATACTTGCAAGTAATACTGCTATCAGTGAAATCACGATACGCATTGCATTGACATTGATTCCCAGGCTTCGTGCTGTCTTATCTTCCAGTGCCAGCAGATTACACATCTTTGTCATGACCAGCGCCAGTACCAGTCCGATCACGACATATGGTACTAAGGTCTTCACGTCATCCCATGTCTTCATAGTGATATTTCCATTGACAATGGCTGCCACACCGGACATATTCCCACCGTTCATAGAATTTAACGCACTGGATAATCCGGTGAACATTGCATCGACTGCCACACCGACAAGGATGATTCTCAGAGGACTTAATCCCCCTTTCCATGACAGGCTGTAAACTAAGACAAATGCAATCACACCGCCAAGAAATGCAAATAATGGAGTGAAGAAAAATAAAGTCGGTGCAAATGCGGTGATCAGTACTGCCGCAAAGCTCGCCCCACTGGAGATACCGATGATCCCCGGATCGGCAAGTGGGTTCTTAAGTACTGCCTGAAATAACACCCCCGATACCGCAATCGCTGCTCCGGCTAACATGGAGATAACGATTCGTGGGAACCGCAGGTCATAGATCGTTGCCACATCTTCATTGTATTCTACAAACAAACCTTTCAGCAGTTCCGGGAAGCTGACCTTCAGGCTTCCGATGTTCACTGCCGCAAAGAATAATGCCACAAGCAGCAAGATCATCACGATAAAAGAAATGGCTGCTTTTGCTGTCTTGTGATGTTTCCTTGCTTTATCCTGTGCGGAGAGGTTCTGGACTTCGGTTTTAGAAGTCTCAGAAGTATTCTGTAATTCTGTCTCTTTCATCTGTCCTCTCCTTTCTACTTGCTCTGCTGTTCGTTGTATTTCTCAGTTGCGTCAGAATCCTTGGCTTTCTTCTGTGCATTATCACTGGCTTCTTTTGCTTTCTGTGTATCTTCATCACTCTCCGGGTACAGGATCGGCTGTAACTCTTCCAGTGCCTGTGGATATTTAAACGTTGCACTCATGCCAAAGTATTCATACGTCAGGTCATAGACTCTGCCATTCTTCACTGCATCAAAATGCTGCCAGATATCATTTTCGGCAAAATCCTTGTTGAACATCTCCACGACCTGATCCGGCAGTGCATGGGCCGCACGCAGGATGATATCCGGCTCTTTGGTCTTCATATCTTCTGTGTTGACGGTCAGAAATTCCTGATCGGTGTCAGAATACACATTCTCACCGCCTGCCAGTTCCACCAGACTTCCCACATAGGAGTTCGGAGTGGCAATGATATAACTTCCCGGAAGTCCCATCAGGATCATCACCTTCGGATGGTCCTTGCCTTCGTTTTTCTTCTTATAGTCATCATAAAACTCGGTAAATTCCTTCACAAGCTTATCTGCCTGATCCTGCCGGTCGAAGATCTCACCCAGCTCCTGAATGGAACGGTACATACCCGGTACACTTCTGAGGTTTAAGAATGCCCAGTCAGAACCGATGGCTTCATACTTCGGCTGCAGGTCACTCTGTAAGGATACCGGGCTTAAGATCCAGTCCGGTTTTAAGGATGAAAGGATCTCGGTGTCAGGACTCATGGCTGTTCCGACCGTCTCTACATCCTTGTATCTGTCCGGGATGGTGGATACGGTACTGCTGCATACACCCACCAGATCCAGTTCCAGCTTGTCACAGATATCTGCGGTTGCCGGGGAGGTCGCAATGATCCTCGGCTCTCCATCCAGCTCCTGCACCTTCTTCTTCGCTGCTTCCACCGCAGTCTTTTCCTTCGGATCTGTAATCTTCAATAACGACTCTGCGGATTCCGAAGAAGTATCCGCACTGCTCTCGGTCTTTGTCCCGGAGTCACTGCTTTCCTTTCCCTGACTCTGATCGACACATCCGGCAAGGGAAAAGAGCATGGTCATCGCAAGCAGGACTGCGGATGCTTTCTTTAATCTTCTATTCATCATCGTCCTGTCCACCTCCCCAGCGTCTCCAGTTCTTACGGAAATAGAATACCACAGCAGCCACAACACCGATCAGGATCAGCCCGACCACCAGAACCGCAATTGCGATCTGAAATACCTTGTTTCCTGAAGTCGATGTGGAAGTACTGTCACTGTCTGCTGCATCTGCATCCTTTGCGGTAGAAAGACTTAATCCTTCTGCACTGTCCAGTGTACTGCTGTCCGTACTCGGAGTTTCCGATTCACTGCTTGGCTTTGCTGCTTCTGATATACTGCTCTGTAATTTCTTACCGGATGACGCACTGCCTGTGGAACTGTCGGATGAAGTACTTCCTGAACTCTGGAGAGAAGAATTTCCAGAGCTTATGCTGCCTGAAGAACCAGATACTGCCGACCCTCCATTGGAAGAACTCTCTGCTGCTGTTCCGTCACTTGCTGCACTTCCAGTTACCATCGTTGCATTCATATCAGTGTTATTACCTTCCTTGTAATCACTTGGGTAGAGATAGAATACAACATTTCTTCCCATTGGTTCTACATACATCGTTCCACGCACGATACAATTTTCACTTGGCACCTGAATTACGACATCGGCTGTCGTTCCGTTACTGTCAGAACCTGTACCTGTCTGTGCATACCCGGTACTTGACCAGCCGGAGTCACCGACACTCTGTACCTGAAAATCATGTCCACTGGTATAATCCATCAGACTCAGACGGATCGTCAGATAATAATTTCCATCATCTGCCACCTCTAAAATACCAGTCGGATACACGCATCCTTCTACCATTCCCTGTCCTGTGGCGTAAGAGCCTGCCCCGCCGGAATCTTCCACTGCTCCAGTTACCGGATGTGCATAGCACCGGTTGATGGTACAGGTATAGACACTACCTGTTGCTGCCTGTGCCTCCACTGCCGGAAAACCAGCCAGCAGGGCAAGGCTAAGTGCCGAAGCCATCACCACAGACTTGATTCTGTTCTTTATCTTTGCTAATTTCATCTTATTTTCTCCTGTTATACTAGAGAAGTCCCTGCCACTTATGTAGCAGAGACTTCCATTTCCTTTCTGCGTAACTGTTAAGATTCCGTCTGCCCGGCTCTGAACAGTTACCTGTCTGCTTACGAACTGCCTGTCAGATCAGGAAGCCATTCTTAAGCTTTTTATCGCTATAACGTTTACTTTGTAACTTTTCTTCTCTTGTACTCCATCAGTCCGGCAAGAAGTGCTACTCCACCGAGCAGAAGAAGCGCCGCCCAAAGAGTATTGTTTGCTACGACATCATCTGTCTTAACACTGGATGTACCCTTGAGGCTAGAACCTGTACCCTTTCCAAGACTGGATGTTCCACTCTTCAGACTTGAAGAACCACTTCCAAGTGAGGAAGAACCAAGTTTGCTGCTTCCAAGAGAATTGTTTCCGAGAGTATTATTTCCAAGTGAGCCATTTCCAATCGAAGAACCATTATTGTTATTTCCGTTGGAATTATTGTTGTTGCTATTGTTGTTGTCGTTCTTATCAAAATCCGGATCATCGGATGTGGTTGCTTTTAATGAGCTCCAATCCAGTTTCAGGAATACCGGCTGTGTGCCTGTACCGGAACTGATTGCATCCATGATCGGAACAAATACCTGTAATGGCACATATCCATCATTCAGGGCTTCCGGAATCAGTTCGAATGTAACGACATCAGGATAGTTTGTTCCATAAGAATCAGATACTAATGTTCCATCTGCATTCTTCTGGTAACTGTCTACGGTAACATCTGCAAGATTTCCCTGTGGTGTTCCATACTTCTCATCAGGTGTGTAACCTGTTGTGAAGTATTTCAGCTGACTTAAATATCCAAGTTTCTGTCCTACTGTCAGACCATTGAAGTTCATGGTAATGTAGTATTTTCCATTCTTTACTGTCAGTTTGATGGTATGGTTAATCGCCTCATTTGACATAGAATATGTATTCTTGTCTACTTTCACCATTGTTCCGTAAACGGAGTAAACACCATCCGCAAGATTCTTGATATCCAGTTTTCCATCATTTTTCTTTGCTAACTGCTGGATTGCTTCTGTCAGTTTTGTCACCTGCTCATCTACAAGTTTCTGTGATGCTGAATCATTATCCATGACATTCTGTGCACGATTAATTGCACTCTGCAATGTTGCAAGAGAGCTTTCTGTGTAAACGTCTGTCTGGCTTACATATGTTTTTGCTTCTACAATCTTGCTTTCCAGTTTGCTCTTATCTACAACTTCTTTTTCTACCAGTCCATTTAAAGCAGTTGTCAGGGATTTCTCCGCTGCTGCAACTTCTGACTCTGTTGCTTTTGGATCTGCGGCTACATTCTCAGCCAGTGTAATTGCTGTATTCAGGACTGTCAGACTGTTGCTTTCGTAAACATCTGTTTTTGCTGCTTCCGCTTTTGCTTTTGCAATCAAGTCATTCAGATTCGTCTTATCTACAGCTCTCAAACCATCCAGTGCTGTCTGGAGTGCTGTTACCTGTGCCTGAACTTCTGCCTTGGTAGCATCTTCTTTTGCTGCCACTGCCTGTGCATTTGTGATCGCTGTTTTTAATGCTTCAAGTGTTGCAGAAGTATAAACAACATCTGTACGGTTTGCTTCTGCTGTTGCTTTTTCAATCAATGCATTCAGTTCTGTCTTGTCTACAACCTGAGTTTCTACTGCGTCTATGGCTGCCTGTAAAGCTTTCACCTGAAGATTGATTTCTTTCTGAGTAGAATTCATGTCGTTGTACACATCCTGTGCTGTCATGTAAGCTGCATTTAAAGCATTCCAGTATTCATCAGCAACATTGCCCTTAGACATAGCCTTCACCTGATCCAGAAGTGCTTTGATCACACTGTTATCTCTCTCAACGCCTGTCTCCTGTTTGATATTTGCCCAGTCGATAGAAACTCTGGCAACTTTTGTACCCTGACCTTCACCGATGCTTTCCATAACCGGAACATAAACCTCTACATAGAACAGGTTATCGTTCAATTCAATCGGGATTGATAGTTTCTTCGGATACCAGTTTCCTTCTGTATTCTTGTCGTAATACTCAGAGTTCTTATTATTAAATAAATCGTAAACATCTGTGTACTCTTCCAGAATTGTTGCATCGGAAGCTTCATATTTTACCGGATAATTATATTTGTTGTATTCAACCGTATCCATATCGACTTTTTTCAGTTTGTACAGATAGCCTGTCATTCCGGCAAACTGCATAGACTGGAAGTTCATCTCCAGTGTTACTTCACCTTTACCCGTAACTCTTACAATTCCGGTCTGAACCATGGAAGCATTTCCCATAGAATTTTCATCGGATGTTGCGTTGAGCAGTTTGATCGGTACGGAATATGTACCTTCAAAAATCTGCGGATATTTTTCAAAAAGATTACTCTGCTTGTTCTTAACAACAAGTGCTTCATAAGAAGAGGTCAGCAGTTTTGTCTGCTTTTCTACTTCTGCTTTTGTTGCATTGACATCAGCGGATACTTTCTGAGCAGATTTGATTGCTGCCTGGAAACTGTTCCAACTGTTGTCTGTATAAGTGCCGTCATTTGTCTTGGTCAGTGCATCTTCGATATAGCCATTTAATTCTGACTTATCTACTACATCATCCAGACGAACAAGTGCTTTCACTGCTTTATCCAGTTTTTCAACTTGTTCTTTCATTTCATCTGCTGTCGCATCAGATTTTGCTAATACTTCTTCAGCTTCCTTGATTGCAGACTTCAGATTCTCATAGCTGTCTTTTGTATAATTTGCTTCTGCGTAATTATTTTTCGCATCGGAAACTGCCTGATCCAGTTCTTCTCTTGCTTTTACTTCTTCTTTCATTACAAGACCTGCGGTTGCTGTATCCAAGGCTGTCTCTGCTGCAGTGATTTCTGACTGGAATGCCACCTTATCTGCCAGAACACTTTCTGCTGTAGCAATCGCATCAGTTAATCCAGCAAAAGATTCGCTTGTATAGTTTTTCTCTTTTAACGCTTTCGCATCATTCAGTTTTGATTCCAGATCAGATTTTTTAATTTCCTGTTTTACTGCAGATTTTAAATCAAGATTTAACAGGAGTTCTGTTTCTCCGCTTTCTGTTGTTACTTTTACTTTGTGGTTTTCTACATTTGCAGGAAGCGCAACTACAAGTCTGCCTGCGTCTGTATCTGCATTCGCATATCCGGCACCCTTGCGATACTGCATACCGGTAATTCCGTCCACGTACAGATAAGCAGTTACATTGCCGTCTTTATCTGTATATAAACGAGCAGATTTTAATCCTGCATTCAAATCACTTGCTGTTCCATCCTGATTGGTAAGTGTTGCCTGTACTTCGTAAACACCTTTTTCCATGGAAACGGCTGTTGACATCGGTACAAGTGCATCTACTGCTGACTGAAGGTCTGCGGATGCCTGATCTACATTTGCTTCTGTTACCTTTCCTTCCTGAGCAGTAATCACTGCCTGAAGGTCTGCCCAGCTTTCTGCTGTATATTCTGCTTCATTTAATGCCTTGGCATTTTTCAGAACTTTATTGTATTTGTCAAGTCCAGTTGCCTCTTTTAATCCGCTGATTGCATCAGAAATTTCTTTATCTAATGCTACGATTTCCGAATCGTTTGCAGAAGTTGTTCCGTCGATTACCTTCTGAGCTTTTGCTACTGCGTCAGATAATACTTTGTAAGATTCCTCTGTATAATTGTCGGCTGTATATTTAGATGCTTTATCAACTGCTACAACTAAAACAGATTTATCGTGGGTTGGCTCGTTAATTTCCGCTACAGGTGTTAAACCAGATAAAGTCATAAATGCCGTTCTGCATCCTTCACCAGATCCAGGAACTTTATTCTGAAGTTCATCCATGATAGGGACAAAGAAGTTCAGATATACCCCATCATCTCTGTCCGCTGATTCCGGGAACTCAAATCCAACTGTCTTTGGATAATACAGATCATACTGTTCTGCATAAGAATCCATATCTGTGCTACCCGAATCATTCAGATAATAACTGTAATAATCAAGTGGTGTATATTCACCTAATACTGGAAGTCCATTTTCTTCTGTCTGTTCATTATTTGCCCAGAATATTCCATTGCTATATCCATAACGACCAGCGATTGTAATTCCCTGCGTATCAAAATAGATATGTTTCTTTCCATTTTCAACTACTAAGCGTGCAGAATCATTAACAACCGCCGAATTACTCATAGATAATCTATCCGGCTGAGCCTGTTGCCACATAGTAACATTAACATTATAAACTCCGTCTTTTATTTCAGAAATGTCTGTCTTATCTGATTTTTCTGAAATTGCCAATGTATTATATACGCAAGTAGTTCCTGTTATAACTAACTCATCACCATCCATCCGGATACTACCATCTTCATTTTTATAAGAAGAATTTCCAAAGTTTTCAATCGGATTAAATATCTGGAATACCGGAGCACCATACCATTGAACTTCAATTTTACTTGTGTCCCAGTCCTCTGGTATCTTAACTCTAAGTTCTACCGCTCTTGTCGGTTTAACAGTTGTTCCATTTACATTTATTCCCAAATTATAAATCAAAGCCTTTGATGAACTTCCTGCTAAAAGTGAAAAATATTTATTATATTCACTATCTTCATCTGTATTCTCTTCCAGTAACTCTGCTTTAAATTCCGGATTATCACTACCTACATTGTAGCTGTCTGTTATTACGGTTACACCACCGTCGGTTAAACGTAAATCTTTCTTGGCATTGCTTTTTATTCTTGCCTCTCCATAATAGGTTTTTCCATCGGTTGTTTGAACTTTAATTTGTTTACCGAATACAGCCTCCTGTAAGTTAGAAAATGTAAGAGAAATTTTTCCATCACTTAAAATATTGTCTGAATAAACAGAAATTGTTTTATCTCCTACTTGTTCAGCCGAATATGCATATTTATACTGTAAAAAGTTTGTATTCTCTGTAGTAGAAGTTGATTTATCTCCTAAATCATTTATCCCATTAAGTACCTGAACTGATGCAATGTTATCCGCATTTTTAAGTTCTGTTGAAACTTCCATTTTCTGATTATCGACACTAATGTCATTCGTTCCAGCGAAATAATCATTTACTTCATTCCCTTCTACAGGAAACGCATAAAAATTTACCGGTTCTCCTGCTGTTGTTGAAACTTTTGAAATTTCAAGACCTGCATTTTTATAACTAGAATCGCTCAATTCATTTACCGTTTCTGCTTGACTTAAATCAAATGTAAATTTTCCTGAGTCTATTCCCGAAGCATAAGTATATTTTTTTCCTACCCTTTTATATCCATAGCTGCGAAAACTCTTTACATAAATTGATTTTTCCAAACTATCAACATCAAATGAATACCATGAAACTCCTGTATCTGCTGTCTGTACATCCACATTCTGGATATATTTTTCATTCCACTCTTCACTTATGTATCTGTCTATAGCTGTTCTGACATCTTCTGCTGTATCTTTTTCAAAAATATACGATTCTGGTAAATTATACGTTCCAAAAAGAGCATTCCTCGGTTCTGTTTCATCAGATATAACCCCTGGTTTTGAAAATTGTAATACATCTATTTTATTGTAGTTTTCTATCTGGAGCGTTACATGATAAGTATCATCGCTATTTTTACTAACAATCGCAACATTATCTATAAACTCTGGAATTCCTCCGAGTCCTCCATAATCTCGAATTGATTCTCCAGTCACATCATAAAACGTCAATGGTACAAGATAAGATTTATTCGCTTCTATGCCAGATGTATTCGTTTCTGTCTTTGATACATCTTCTTCTGTTTTTGCAAACGCATCTAGTCCAGACGCCCCGAGCACCATACTTGCACTTAGAGTAAACGCTAATAATTTTTTTATTATTTTCATATTGTCTCCATTCTCAAAAAGGCTGCTGCACCAATTGTACAGCAGCCTCTCCTAAATAATTATGTCAATTATTCAATTCCTGTAAGTTTCAGATATCCAGTTGCACTCATCGGCATAATTCCTACGTATGTTGTGAACTTTCCAGTAATCACGCAACCCTCATAAAACATTGAAGCATCTAAATCTGTGAATGTAAAATAATAATCTACTACGTCACCTGAGCTGTCTTTAACAGGCTCTTTAGCTGTTCCATTGATTTCCATTTTTCCCAAATGACCTGTAAGTCCTAAATATTTAATTTCATGTGTATGAACAACCAGTGTTGCTTTTCCATTAGCATTTATAGTAATGTCAGCCCACATGTCATTAACTGCTGCATCACCCATTGATGGATTGGTGCACTCTGCATCTTTGTAAAGATTCAGATTAGCAGTATATGTTCCTGCCGCTAATGCTGTAGAGTCATTTTCAGCCGCAAATGCTGTAACTCCCATTGCCAGTACCATTGTTGCTGCTAACAGTGTAGCAACTAATTTCTTGATCTTTCTCATAACTGTAATCCTCCTTTTCGTTTTTTGGCATTAGCTTTTTGCTAATAAATTTTTAGTTATGATGTTTAGAGTTCTACGAGAATATTTCCGGTTACTCGTATCTAACTTCTTGTCTGAAAGATACCATAATTTGCCATCCAATGTCAACACCATTTTTTACAAGTTTGTTGCCTGAATTGCAACAAATAAGCCGTTATTTTCTTTGATTTTGTTGCTATTCAGACAACAATAGACGTAAAAGTGCCGTTATTGATAGTGTTTTATCAACAACGGCACTTTATTGAAATTTTTTCTTATTTTGTTACATGATATGCGTAAATGAGAATTTTTCTCACTTCTTATTTATACCCAGAAATATAACAGTGCAGTGCTTTCCGGCATGTGCATTGGTCCTACACTGCAGGTAACGGTAACTGGTACAATTCCCATCGTGCCAATCCCCGTCCATCGGTGGATTCTGCACGCTTCCATCGGGATTTTCACTATATTATTCTCTATTCTTGCTTCTTCAAGAACTTCATTATGCTCATACTTCAATGTTTTCAGTTTTCCAGCCATCATTTCACCACTCACTCTGGAGTGTGCAGCCATCTCTTTCAACTTTAATTCCAGATAGCTTTCTCCATTCTCCTGAACGATTTCGGCTATTTCTTCAAATCCTCTCATCGCCATAGAGTCTCTTCCCTGCCCCTGCTTTTTATTCATCCGGTAAAGCCGGAACACTACCGGATGCCTTTTACATTTCTGCAGATTGTGCTGTATCTCCTGATCCAGTTCATTCTCTTTTTTCTTATATACTGATTTTTTCTCTGCATAGGCATTGATCATCAGTTCCAGCATGTGGATGTCGATATTCTCCACCATAACATCCAGTGATTCCTCGATTTCTTCCGGTTTTGCACCGATTTCTTCCAGATATTTTTCAAGATTCTCATACAGGTTGGAATATCGTTCCAGCCATTCTTCTCCTGCAGGAGTAAATTCCAGTGATTCTGTCAGAATTCCTCTTTCTATGCAGCTCTTAAAATAGCGGTTCACCGTTGAACGGTTCACGCCATAATATTCTGCGATACTTCCTTGAGCTCCACGTTTCTTTTCTACTTTTGACAGGCGTTGTAAATATTGCAGTTGCAGCATTGTAGGTCTGTTCTGTCTCTTTAGATGTTCACCTTTTTCCATTTTCTTGTTCCTCTCTTCGTCACCATACATGAATATTCAATTCCCGATAATCGATTGGCAATGGCTTCTGATCAAAGCGTGTAATCGCAATGATTGCCACTGCTTCTGTAATCGGGATTCCTGTATTGGCAGTATAAGTACAGATGTCTGTCGGTAACTGATAAACACCTTTTTCTTCTTTCGCCTGTATCCATTCATCCTCTCTTCTGTACCATACATAGCCGATGGATTCGTCCTTTTTTGTCCTGAGCAGGAAGCAGTTCTGGGACTTTTTCACTCTTAATATAACAGAGTGTTCCAGTTTCTCGTACTCTGGTGCAAGGAATCTTGGATTGCGTCGTTTCGGTTCATACAGTCCGAATGCCATCGGGAACTCACCATCCTCATAAAAGGTATACAAGTCCATATCGTCATAAACTCTGTCGTATACGTCACCGTACTGCAGAAAGTTTTCAATTCCTTTTAACCCTTCCGGACTGATATAATGTTCCACTCTACAGGCATCTTCCTGCGCCCTCTGCTGATCCATTCCACTTACCATCTGGAAGAACTGTGTCAGTTTCTCATGGCGTGCAAGGCACTCCATACCTTCCAGTTTTCCCTTATCACTCAGTTCCAGATGTCCGTTTTCCGGCTCACACAAAAATCCTTTTTTCACCAGACTCCGCACCAGGCCTGCCGCTTCATATCCGGTTATATTCACTTCTCTGGCATACTCTTTCGATGTGATCTGTCTGCCTTGCCTCCACATCCGGTAGACATATTCCAGAAGATCTTCTTCCAGTTCGCCTCTGGCTTTTGTCACATCAATATTTCTGTTTTCAATCTTTCTTCCCATGTTACCTTTCCTACCTGTCTTTTTTAATATTCATCCGCTACACGATATCCGGTATTTTCTGCAAAAGCCTTCCATCCAGTAAGCATATCGTTTTTTTCTTGGAGCCTTTCTTTTTCTCTGCGGCAAACCCCAGATTACAGGTGAAATGTATTTCACCCAACCACTGCTGTTCGTACTCTATGTGAAATGCTGCGGCAGGTATTTTGATGCTGTGATCATTTACTTCTGCCTTCTTCCAGATTCCATACATGTTCTGATACCAGATTGTCCTGTCATCCTCATTTTCCGGATGCTCCGTTAGTTCCAACCAAATCTCCCAAGGCTCTATGTGCAGCCAGCCATCCCTTTCAAACCGCATATCTTCGATAGCTGCTTTTCTCTCTTTTCCAATTTCTGTGGTGTAAAAGGAATACCACATCTGATACTTTCCCGGTTTCAACTTCTTCCACAGCGTGTGGCAGTCTACACTTTTCGGAATGGAACTTCTTCCACCGTCATTGATAAATTTCCATAAATTTTCGATTTTGTCCGGATCGGATACCTCACACGCCATGAGTCTGCCATCCCTGTCTGCTGTCTTTTCATTGACTCCACTCATTTGCAAGAACTGATTCCAGCCTTCGGCTGCCCGTTGCAGTTGTCTCGCATACTCCGTTCCGCTTTCTGTCAGTGCCGGAATCTTCGCATCACTGTCCGTTTCCAGAAAGCCTTCCTCTTGCAGTTTCTTAATGTTCGTTTTCCAGTGATACTCGGTCAGGTCATAGTCTAATACGATGATTTTTTTGATCTGCTTATCATCCTCCTGCCGTTTCCGCATCTGGAAAATCGTCCGCAGAATATCTTTTTGCAGGTATTCTTTTGCCACTTTCTTTGTTTCCATTGCTTTTTCCTCTGTTTCTCGTTTTCCGATTACGTTTTGGTTAGTTGTTTCAAACTATGTAATTTTAATTATATTGTCCTTTTTTCAGGTTTGTCAATGCATTTTCCCCTACAACATTATAATTCCATATAAAAATATCCAAAAACATGTTTTTGGATCAGACTGTAGACAAAGTTGGGGCTGTCGTTTTAACGATTTCTAAATTTGAACTGCTCCCCGTCAAGTAGACAATTGAAAAAATATAAATTTTTCCTGCCAGTAGAAATTATCTGCTGGCAGTTTTATGCAGCTTGCAAGTAAATTTTGTGTTTTTCCATTGGTGTTAAAATTCCGAGATTCCTTTGCAAGCGTTTATTGTTGTAGTAATCTATATAATCTTCGATCATTTTTACGAGAGTACCTCTATCAGTGAATCGTTTTCCATAGTATCGCTCTCTCTTCAGAATTCCCCAAAAGCCTTCCATTGGTCCATTGTCGATACATTTAGCAACTCGCGACATGCTTTGCGTTATTCCAGCATTTATAAGTTTTGTATGAAATAGCCTGTTTGTATATTGAAATCCCCTGTCACTGTGAAACAGTGGCTGCGCACCAGGATTTCTAAGTAAAGCATTGTCTACCGTATCAAACACCAAAGCATTGTTGTTCTTATCACGAATAACATACGAAACAATCCGTCTATCATATAGATCCAGTATTGCACTTAGATAAACTTTACGCTTTTCCATCCCAATATAATAATGGAATTCTGTCACATCAGTGAGCCATTTCTCATTTGGTGCTTTGGCAGTGAACTCGCGATT
>OQVH01001540.1_pt1 | contig 14196 bp, 27 predicted proteins | sample 1691641 | NCBI WGS metagenome assembly OQVH01 (sample SAMN03418286, study PRJEB22391) | human gut metagenome | biome: human-gut; feature: organic feature; material: feces | host: Homo sapiens | place: Italy | collected 2013-04
TATGATTCCCATATTCCTCCCGATTTAAAGTCAAGAATGACCACTTCTTCTTTTTCCACTTCTCTTACTTCCTTCTTCGGATCACCTTTTTTGAACTGTCCGGTAGCCCTTTGATACACGGCTCCAAAATAACCTTCTTCTTTGTATTTGAATGTCATTTTAACCATCGCATCAATAGGTGTTGCTACAAGGTAATCCTCTAAAGAAAGGATTCTTTCTATCATCATCGGTTTCACCTTGTAATCAGAACAGAATTTGGCAAACTTCATGACCCTGACAATCATATCGTCAAGATCATCTATGCTATTAAAGAACCGATCAAGATTTTTCTTAGATATCTTCAGCTTGCCTTCTTGCACTGTCTTAACCACAAAGCTTCGATTTAAGACCATATCTCTACCTGTTAGGTACAATCCGTATAAGTAGTGCATGATCGTTCCCTTATCGGCTTCATACTGCGCTACCTCTTCTGGATTGCGACCAAGCATCTTTATCTCTTGCTTCCATTCCTGAAGTGCTGTCTTATCATCTACATACCCATCTTTGATTAAAGTTGTTACCGAAGCATATATCTTAGCCGTCCCATCATCCATCTTTCTTACATAAAAACGATTATCGTCTAATGTCAATCTTACGAATTTGGGGGTCTCAATCTTCTTTAACTCATCACAGATATAAAACGGCTCTAATGTTTCCTGATTTTCTGTAAACGGATTCGAATCTTCTTCTCCAGGGTTAGGAGCGGCTTCCTCCGCCTGAGCTTCCGGTTCCTCCTTCTGGACCGGCTCTGGCTCAGGCGCCGGCTCTTTAACTACTGGAACCTGTCCGCCTCTTTCTGCTATGTCTCTGTTCTTTATTAAAGACATAACCTCCTTCTTCAACTGCTCTGGTGTTTGGTTAGGATCTGACACCGACATCACAACATCGTTCATTCTAAACAACGTATTTCCCTCTCCTTTCACCATAGGTACAAACCCTAAATCTATTAATATTTTAATCTTTTCTTCTATCATACCTATCAATTATTTCAATAATCAACCTACCTCTTTCCTTGATCATTCCTCTGCTTTCCATATCCAGTACCTTCTTTACCGCATACTTCCACACAAAAGGAAATTCTGTTTCAAGTTTATCAAATTCCATCCGGTCAAGATACATGTCGAATACCGTATGCTCCGATTCATGAAGGAAAACTATATTATCCCTGCAAGTAGCAACTGACTTATATATCCTTTTCGGAAGTATGTGACAGACGTTACATACTGTAGGAAAATGAATAGCCTTACCGGTCATAGACATCCGACTATTATTTAACTCTTCCAGCATAAGACGAAAAAACCCGGATAAATCCGGGTTCTCTAACTTTTTCTTCTTGCTGCTGTTTTTAATGGATGTAATTCTGTCTTTTTTCTTCGGAGTCAACTCTTTACTCCTGCAAGCCTGGCATAAGCCATGACTTCTTATCATCACTTTTCGTCCGCATCTTTCGCAGACGTACAATTTCTTTTCCACTCTCTATATTTCAATACAAGTGATATAATTGAAAAGGATACTGCCGTTAAAGATAACGTATATGGTAAGTTCATTAACCATCTCGGTACTTCTTCGGTCTTAATCACTATCAACAAAGTAGCACCTGCTACTACCAATAATACAATTGCCGTCGCAAGTGCTACACGGGAAACAACATCACTCATCAGTTTTCTTTTCTCCCAATTTTTCTACACCTTTTTGCAGATCGTATTTAAACACTTCAATGATCTTTGTTTCAGCAATAGACTCGCAATTCCAGTCTCCCAACGTACCCTGCATACCTTTAGTCAACACAGCTTCGGCGTCTTTAGGATTGCCGGCTTGGACATACATATAGCATGGCGTTTTCTTTTCTTTACCTTTCTTTTCATCCAGTGTAATGTAATTCACCTTGCACTTATACCAGTACTCAGCTTCTCCGTTGAAAAAGATTTCTGACACTTTAATAGGGTTAATTTTTACAACCTCGAAAGAATTGTACAAATCCTTAAAGATCTCCAACGATCTTGATTCTACCTCTGTATAAGACAAGGCATCCACCAAATACTTTTCAGTTACTTTCTTTTTTTTGCCGTTCTCGATATTATCAATCTCGGCTTTTACCGTAATTTCAAACCAGCGATTCATTGTATTAATATTTAATTAGTTGATTTCTTTCCTTTCTCTATACTATTTTTAAATCTTTCAGAACACCACTGCAAAACGTCCATCATCATCATCTCATTATTAGATAAGATACCTTTTATAACTAACGCCAATTGATGCTGTGACATTCTTTGGCTCATATCAAATCTTCTTTCCTCTTCATTTACTATCGTAGCCACGAAATACTTACACCCCTCTAAGTGCGTCAGGGCTTCAATCATAGCTTCTTTTATCTCTTTTTCTTCCATTATGTTTGTTTTTTTTGGGCAAAGATATGTCTTTTGATAATAAAAAAGATTCAAAATGATTTAATTTAGCTTAATTACTGCTCTTTTGATTCGTCCGGTATAGGCATGTCAAACTTTTTTCTGATAAACGACTCTGTTTCTTCATTGAATGGATAGGCTTCCTTAATAAAATTCATAGCTACCTCCATATCACCGTCTGCTATATCTTTATACCTTTCAAAGATACCAACCAGGTCATTGTTATATGAACGCTCTTGTTTTATGTTGTACACGTATCTCAACACCCTGTCTTTAATTTTATTGGCTTTTTTCACAGTATCATTGAAGGAATTTATACTTTCCAATTCTGGATCTTTGCTTTCCTTGTTTACCTTATCAAACTCTTCTTTGCTATACCCCGCTTCCCCTTTAATAGCCGGGCAAACACTTTCTTTTATGATCCAAAACCGTTCATACGATCCTGTCAGAAACCTTGATTCTATTTTAAATGCATTATATTTAACAAGCAAATTAGCCACCTCAGTTGCACCTTCTACGGTTCTAAAACCGATGCCGATATCTTTTAACATAAATACTGGAACTCCAGTTCTTGGATACACGACTTCTTTTTCGTTCTTTATATTCCAGTTTTTAGCTTCAATTGGAATACCTTTACCAGCAAGCTCTTTGTCTATATACAGACTTATCTCTTCGTCTGTCAATGCCACAATCTCATCTCTGCTTAAATCAAAAACTGTTTTCATTTCTTTTTATTTATTAAATTAAACAATCTACCTCTTTGTTCAGGCTCCGTATATTCTACCCATATATCGGCTGCCACATTTCTAAGAAATTCCATAAAGTCTTGATGATCCCTGTATTCAGTAGAATCAACTTTCCTTACAAAATTTATAATTTCTTTTAGTATTTTATTGTTTTCTTCAAGAAGCTCTCTATCGGTCATGATCTCGTGAAAATATATTATTCAACATGTAATAGGCAGTAAATTTTCGATGTATGCCCATCTTACGATATGGAAAATTCTAACAGCTATTTTCCAATTAGAGTTATTTGGCCCACAGACAATAGGAGTTCCATCTTGTTTAATAGCAATCAACATTCCACTGTGTTGTGGTGTTTCGCTTGCATCATACCGCGCGCTGTTGATGCTCCATTCTGCACCCGCCATGAAGTCTTCACGGCAATTATCCTTGCGTAGAACATAATCGTCTGCATCCACTTCTTTAAGACCTATGGAATAATCTTTTGCTGCTTTTTCAATATCTTCTCTTTTCATAATTTTATACTTTAATCTAACCTCCAATAAAATCATCGGGAGTTATATATCCTACTGATTCCATACGGTCTATAATCTCATTCGCATTCATTTCTGAACCGTTCCATTCAAGTATGATTTCATTTCCTGAAGCCATGCTCAAATTAGGCTCATTATCTCTAAATCCTGAGAAAGCAAGATGTTCCCAAATGGATTGCAGTGCAAGGTCCGCTTCGTTTTGTTTGTTTTCTGCTTTCTTTATGGCATTTCTTAATTTTTTATTCATTATCACCCCCTTTCTTCTTCGCATGGGAGCAAGTCCTCGATGTATGCCCAGCGCATATAATGATCCTTTTCTGAAAGTTCTTCCCATGGCTTGCTCTTGGTTAAATAGACCAAATCATAAGCACCGTCAATATCCTCCACAATGAGCAGCTTCCCTTTGTCTGGCTTTTCTCTTGCATCGTGCCACACGCTGTTAATGCGCCATTCTGCACCAGCTTTAAAAAGAGGAACAGCATATTCTATATCTTGTTTCATGTCTTATTATTGTTTAATTAATTTAAATATTTTTAGTTTTGAAATTATTTAATATGCTTATCGGCTGGATTGATTATCAATCCATCGTCACATGAAGGGAATGATATGTTAGATTCTCCATTATCAAGATTAGTCAGTTTAACCGTTCCAGCATATTCATCATCCACAAAAAACAATTGACCCGAAAAAACCACAAACCTGCATTGATATGCATTCATCATTGCTCCAAGTTGTCTAATCTTAGTTTTAATCTCTAAAAGTTGAGCGTTGTTGATTATATTCTTATTCATATTTTATTAAAGTTTATCTATTATTTTGTTACCCATTTCCTGCCATTCATCACTCACGCTTATAACCAATCCTATGGCAGTGAATGATAATAACAACGTAAAAATAAGCCATAACAGAAAGCAGATAAAAACACATACATACCTCATGATTTTTTAGTTGTTAGATAAAAGCAAAATCGGTTCATTTGACTCCGCAATTGCTTTTATTTGTTCTGGATTGATAAAACTCTTGACTTGTTCACTTATCTCACAAATAGATTTGATCATATCAACGAATAATTTTGAGGTGCATTCGTTGCATTCCACTTCCATTACCGGCTTATATCGATTGTATGATATGCATGTTACATAATTCAGCCAGTGCGCATAAGTTCCTTTTTCTGTATTTAACCTGCCGTATTCTACTTTTGTCTCTCCATTACCATATTCAATTACTCTTTTTAGAAATGGTTTTGCATAAACACTAAAACCGAAAGGTTGGGTGTTTAAGGCATCTAAACGGGAAGTTCCATCCCTCCATTCTCCATTTTCATCGCCTCCTGTCCATTCTTTAGAGGCATTAGGGACAATATTTCCATTTTTGTCATATGAAAACATGCAATTCGTTTCCAGTTGATACTTAATAACAGGCACTTCTTCTACTATTTTATAACTTAAACATCTCTTCAGAACTTCCCTGATTTGACTTTCCAAATCAGAAAGTGCTATACTATTGAAATATCCTTCGTTGCCTAATCTGTTTGTAGGTAATTTGATCCCATAAGAATGAATCTTATCCACATCTTCTTTTGACAAGGTAGTGGTAAACACTCCTTCTTTGGTGACATTTACTTTAACAGTTACGGACAAACTGTTATTAGCGTTCTTTTCCGTTATATTTAGTGTTGTTAATGCTGCCATAATCAGATCTTTTTAAAATCAATTCGAATAAATATAATACATTCCTGCTTCATATACCTTATGTACATCAGGGTCATTCTTGTCTTCCGGTTCCAATTCACTCTCTTCACAAGTATAATCCCATTCAGAGTTGTAGTACATATCCTCGTCTGTTTTCTCCAAGGAACAATCTTTCATTAGATTCATATTTTCTCCCCATACTGCAACTTCTTGTCGTTGCTCTTCTTCCGTCATAAGGGATATTTTGTCTTTCAATTCTTTCCAGGTCATGATTTTTAAAAGATGATTAATAGTTTATTCTACATCAAAAAGCTGATCTAACACCAACAATTCCGCATTCATATCTTCATCTTTCGGGAAACGAACTTTTATATTTCCAAACTTAGATGTCTTAAACAAGATGTAGGGGTTCATGTCTTCGGCGGTCACCGGCTTATATTCCTTAACTTCCGACATCTTGAGATACCAGTCACCTATTTTTACAAACCCAGAAAAGATAGAACACAGATGCGCTTTTACAGACTGTATCTCCTTTTTATCTTTGAAAGGTATAATTTCGTCCTTTCCCCTTATCCTGATTGACAAGAAAGGACGAATGTTATCTGTTTCATTTTGAAATTTGAAGCCTGTTATGGCTTGCTTGGGGATTCTTCTTCCCATTAATATAAAATAGCTCATTGTGATAAGTGATTTTGTTTTATATCAGGTAAGTAATTTGTAATAACATCAAGTGATATCCATAACTCTGGCTCTATGCTATTTTTTATTCTATCACTGAAAAGAGAATTATCATCACAATCACAATGAGAGATTGTGATATAACAATCTTGATAATCCCACCAATGAGCCGATTTAAAATCGTCTCCTCCATTCCAAAACCCTATTCTTATACCTCTTGGGTTGAAATCTTCATCTATCCAACTTGGGTGATAAGCCAACACTTCTTCTCCCTCTGAAGGTTTTTCCTCTTTGAATTTCTTCCAGTTCATCTCACCTTTAATTAATTAGACACAAATATACAAGTTTTACTAAGATGCCCTTCTGTCATCTCTTTGACATACTCCCACACCTAAAGTTCGCGGTAGTATGTCAATCTATTGATTTCTTCCCAATCTTTTTAATCTTTGTTGGTCTTGACAATCGATAATCCTTTTCTATCGGCCTATCGAATACGTCATTCCTATATCCTTTATATCCTTTCTCGTAAATACTAACCCTTGCACAAAACTCAACCACGTCGCCTGGTAATAAATCGGCGCTTTCGAATCCTTTTGTCAAATCAAACCACAAATGATCTGTTACTATTTTATCATCGAGTAACACGTCTTGTAAAAGTATTGTCTTTACAGGTCCTTTATACCCATCCCTGAATCCAAAACGAATGAATGTCGCTGTAAATACGTGCCGATCTCTTGATCCTATTATTTTCAGTTCTTTTCTCATTCTCTTTCATTTATTTGTTTCACTTATGAAATTGACAACATCCTTTAGATATCCTTCTGTCATCTCTATGAAATTCACACAATCTAATTTGCTTAACTTGTAAATCAATGCCGGATTGTGTATTATGGCTATAATTTGTGTTTGTGGTTTATGGAATGACAATACATTATAAATTTGCATTATGTTATCAATATCAAGATTCCTGTCTGGCTCATCCATGAGAACCGTGTATTCAAAACTGCTTTTTGTTAATGCTATGCGGTTTCTTTTATAATACTTCAACAGGTTATCAATTCTTTTAATCCAAAACGCATTTGATTTTTTCTTGTATTCTACAAGATCTTGTATTGGAAATGTATAATCCTTTTGACCGAACATTAAATTGAAAAGTGATTCCAATGATAACACCACTTTCTCTCCATAAGATCTTCGAATATTATTCACATACAAATCTAAGTTGCTGATGTTTTTCAATACGCTATCTCGATTCATCTCCGCCGATGGCAATAAACGGAATACTTTCCCTGCATAATCGGATGATATGTCAATCCCATCAAAAACCTTATCATCGTCATCAAATATAGGTGGAAAATCCAGTGCCTCGGTCGGCATTTCAGAGCACATGGATTTCTCGCATAACGCATACATTGATATGATGTTAAGCAAGGTTGATTTTCCGCTACCGTTTTTACCTATAATTACATTCACTCCTGGCTTGAAAATAAATTCTCTGCCATTTTCAAATGCTTCTATATCCGAAACATATTCAAATGGAGTTTTTGTATTGTCTTTTATTTTTACTGATGTTATCATTGTAATCCTTTTTAAAAATCAATTACCGTCCGAACCATGTCTCCGATGTGCTTGTTGCCGGTGCCCGTGAGGCCACTGGAGAAGACCACGTACCACGCGACGGCCTGGCTGCTCTCAGTACTGGACCAATACCACGTCGAGGAGAGGGGAGATGCCGAAACATAAGTGAATGCTTTGTTTAGTTCGTCCATATAATGGGCCATTAAATTTAATTGACCAAGAGATGGTATATACTCGCCATCTTCCAGCAGATTTCTCAATTTTGGATTTCTGGCTACAAGGCGTTCCGTATTGCCGCGTCCGTCAATGTCAAACAGCGCATCACATTCACGTTCGTAATATGTCCCACTTCCGGATTCTTCACGGCTATCATCGTCAAGCAATTGTACGATATCATGCTCCGTCAGTGAGATTGCAAATGACATGTATCTGTGCTTCAACCCAATGTATCGTACACAATCTTTGGAGTTATCGCCGGTAAACGGCTCAGCGTGTCCATTTCCGTAGATTAGATACAAACCATCTTTTCTTGATGGTACTCTATTTTCACATACGCATCTTTCATTTTTGGGACTTACAATTATGTTCAACCCATTCAACACATGATCTTTTATAACCTCCTTACATATTCTTCTTACAAAATCATAATCTCTTTGTTTAAGCTCATCTGCTACCATACATCTGATCCAATGTTCTATCTGATTGTTTCCTCCGTATGTATTAAGCATACACTGTTTTACGAGTTTTTCCAATAATAGCTCTATGTTTTTGATTATATCTTCTTTGGTAAGGTGAAGTTCATTTAATATATAGTTCCTTACTGCCTTGTATTCTTTACTTGTGCTCATAATATATCTACTTAATACTGTGAATTATATTTTTTTTCTCTCTCCCACTATCTTCCCCTATAGGATTATTCCATCCGTATTTTACAGCCGTAGCTCTAAATAGAGGAAGTCTATAAAATCTATAATCATTCTCAAGATGAGCATATACTGTTGATTTCATTTCAGTTCTTTAATTAAAGCATCCGCATATATTACAGCTAATTCAGCCGCCTTATCACACGCTTCCAATATTAATTCACCGTGAGGTCCACGTCCTGATACGGATGTGATCGGAAGCATGGTTTTTGCCATCTCGTATCTACGTTGTTCCCAATCTACATGGGTGCTACACGGTTCTTGATTGACCTGTATATATCTTCCTTCAATATTAGAAGATCTTAATATTTCCGCATTCTCTTCGCCGAATGCAACCAGAATAGACCCACATCCTGGACTTTCACCTATTGTTCCATCTTCTCTGTGGAATTTTATCCTTCCTTTCATGAACAATATACCTTTTGCTTTCGGGAATACAACATCCTGAAACATCTTATTGTCAAGACGATTAAAAAGAAGAGCTATTCCGTTATTGTGCTCTACCATACGAGTAATAAAATGCTCTATAGTCGGTCTTGAATAAGGTGGGTTTAACCATACCCTTCCTTCTCATTTTTGTTTTAATCCATCTTGCTCTTTGTTATACATAACCCTGGCTGTCCTCCATAACGGACGCATAGGCGCACATGGATCTAAATCAAATTCCCCTAAAGCGTCTATAATTTCTTTAGGTGTGTACCATTCATCTGTACTGTTTTTAGATTTCTCAAATGATGTATTCATATATCTATGTTTTATAAGTTAATCCCATCCTCCAGTAGTGTACAAAGATACATCTTCCTCCTCTACGTTTACACCTTTAATAGCCTGTAGAAGTTTTTTCTTTGTCTCCCGGCACATATTGTAACCATATCCTTTATACCGATATGAGCGCTCCCATGTGCTTACTGGAAAAGGAATATTTTCGTCAATGACCAGCCTCTTCATATGAAGATGTTCGAAGAATTTCTCATGATAGAGTAGTTTGTACTCGTATGCTACTATACTTGCAGATGAGAATGGAAAATAATCATCTTCCTTTTCTTCGTATTTAGGCTCCTTATAGTAGGCCATTTTTGCTACAGTAAAGTCGAAGCTCCTGAGAATCTCTTCTGGCTTTCCAAACTCTGACTCTATGAACTCTATCCATGCCTTTTCTCCCTCTTTCTGGAACGCACATACCTTCTCATTTCTGTACTTAAATTTCCATCCTTCTTTCTGATGTTTTTCATCATTGAACAAATCAACAGCTTCCTGAAAATCGTCTTCGCTTTCAAAGAAAATATCAATATCTTTTACTCTTTCTCCGGAAAGGATATTCTTAAAACATCCACCAGCTATGAACCCCTTGTGACCTTCCATATATTTGTCAAGCCATCTTATTTGCCAGAAATTATCTGGAGTATCTATTATAAAATTGTTCATATTGTTTGTATTTTACTGTCACCAAGCGAGATAAAAATTCCGCTTTACTATAACACAGTGGGTATAGTTATCCAGATCAACCCCATTTTCTTTGAATGTATCCAGAACCCTCTTTTCCACATGTTTCAATTTTACTATTATTCCCTTCCTAAACTCTTCTATTAACTTCCCGTTACATTCAATAGGCCCAATAAAACAGTACCTATTTGAAGAACTGTCACATATGCAATATGTATCACACCCAAACATATTGCTTAAAATATCCTCGTTCATAATTTCTCTATTGTTTTAATAATGATACTCTTTATTATATTTCTTCTTCACACCATTCATCCTCCCCTATCAATTGTTTATAATATTCGCTATGCTCTATCGCCAAAACATCTTGAGACAAATATTCTTGTAGCTCCAATTTGCGCATTGGAGCAAGGCAATCCAGATGCTTAGTGTCCATTTCTTGCCTATCTTCATCTACCCACACCAACGTGTCGTATCCATAACATTCTGGACATTGGTCAGCTCCACGTGGAAGAAGCATTTGTACTCCACATTGAGTACATCTCACCCAGTCTCCATGCTGCACCCCTTCGTATGTTCTTGTTTTCATATTTATTGTTTATCATTTATAACATTTACTTCTTCGCTCCACAAATGTCTCTTATATATCGGAGTGATGCCGATCAGAATACCACTATCTTCGCCCCAATACTGAAGTGTTTTAGGCTCAATTTTATGATGCAATTCTTGTATTCCTCCTTTGTTTCTGTCATAAGGAGAAAAATCAGATAATTTTACCGTTTTCATTTTTCTGGATTTTCAGCAGTTCCTAAAAGATATTCATTGCCCTCAAAAGGAATGCAATAAACATACACTGTTCCATTCAAGCATTCATATTTAATCTCCCCATCCTGATCGTCTGTAATTGTTCTTATGAATAAACTGGCCTCCCAATTATCGTCCTCATAATATTTTGCTAACACTTTGTCAAACGGCTTAAACTCATATTTCGTCCTTTCTTCAATTCCGAAGAAGCGTTTTAGATATTCTTTTGCTTTAGGATTTTTGCTTTTCTTTAACGCTTTAATCATCTTCTGTTTTTCCGAATCTGTTGCAAATCTATAACATTCTATGTGGTTTTCGTGTGCAGCCAAATTATCCGATATATTAAGACTTGTTCCCGCTGCAAGACTCGCATAAAAAGATGTTAAATATTTCCCATGCGTATTTAAAATAAAAATATAACTTCCATCTTTGTTGCTTAACACATCTCCATCTTTAAATGTAGTATATTCCGGGACTTCAAGAAGGAGGCGATTTTCGCTGCTAAATGCTTTTCCTGTAGCAGAAAACCAATCTGCCGATACAGAAATAGAATGAATTACAACCAATAACGGACAAATTGACGAATTGTCTTCATATACTATTTCTGCTCTATTTCGTCCTTTCTCTGTCACAATCTGACCTACTCTTTCCCCTATGTTTATTTTTTTCGCCGTTTCTAAATCAAACGGGATTGTTACCATTTTATATTCCATAATCTTATTTGTTTTTATTGGTTCCTAAAAGATGTTCGTTCCCTTCGTATGGGATACACTGACTAAATCCTACCCCTCCCAAGCATTCGTATTTATTATCTCCTACTGATTCTCTGGAAAATAGATGCAATTTCCACCTCTCTTGGTTAGTTCTTCTCACCAGCACTCGTTCAAATGGTTTGAAGTCACGTTTCGGCATCTCATCTAATAGATACTCATATTCACTTAAATATCGTTTTATTATATCTATTTTTCTACTGTCTTCGGCTTTTATAATCTTTTCTGCTAAAAATTTCTTCTCTTCTTCTATAGCCTTTCTTACATGCCGTTTTTTATCTTCATCATACACATCAGTCCATAATCCGCTATGATCAAACTCAATATCTCCAGATGTTACCATTCCACATATACTTCCCATTACCCCTTTGGTAATAAGTCCATCATATATAAATTGACATCCTTTAGTGCTTGTTAATACATCTCCTTTCTTAAAATACGCTCCAGCCTCTACCCTCAATTCCAGAGTGGTGCCGCCAATAATACAACCTTCCGTGTTGGCATATATAGCACTTATCCCATATCCATCTTTTTTTACAAAAAGCAAATTATAAGGACCTGCACAGTCTTTCGACTCATATACAAATTCTATTTCAATATTATCAATTAATACCGAACCTTCTATTTCTCCGCTTTTAATTTTTCTCGCCGTATTTAAATCAAACGGAACAATAATTGCATTTTCCATATTTTTCTTGTTTTTAGTTGTTATAAAATAAGATGGGTTACTTACGCCCATCCCAGTTGCTTTGCAATACTTTCCATCTCACTATACGCAATACGATGACATCCGGCTGTCAGTATATCGTTTTCATACCGGTTTATGCTCCACTTATTGCCATCCACGTCCTCTACCAGGCCATGCCGGAACTGGCCTCCCCGGTGCAACAGCGACACCACCTGCCACATCCTTCTGGCTTCTTCTATCCCGATTTTTATTTGTTTGCTCGTTTCAATAATTCCTCCTTTTATACGCATCCAAGCATTTACGTCAGCACAATCAATAAAATAATATGAATGCAAGAAATTAAGTTCTCCCGACTTCCATTTTTCTAATCTTTCATAAAAATCCTTACGAAATTTATCTAATTCTTCTTCCCTTGCCCTTCGTTTTTTTTCCTGTTTTGTTTCTATATTTATTCTATATTTTTCAACTCTTTCCCGATATTTCAAATAAGTTCCTTCACCACAAACTTCATCTACAATCACATTAACGGTTCCAAGGACTTCCAGTGCTTTATGATTCAACAATATCTGGAAAATACGTTTCAACTCACGGACATGTTCACGTTTAATCTTATCTGATTTCTGTGATAATTCATGGTTAGTTCCAAGCCATTCGTTTGCGCTCTTTTTAAGAAGACGCCGGGGAGTCCCCATATCGAAGAACTCAATATAATCCATCAGATTTTTAAAATTCCCCCAAACATCCCGATAAGACAATTCGGTTCTGGCTTTCTTGTATTTTTCAATAGCATCTTTAATACATTCCAACATATTGGTAACAAAGAGCATGTTACCGATACAATATGATATATTACATTCAACATAGAACACCTTTGAGCCAGTTGGTATTGCTTCACGAACATAATATTGATGCTTGCTTGTAGTAGAAGAATAGTATGTATCATTAATCAAATACGCCTTTTCTCCACGCTTGTTTCGCACGATTCTTCCGACCTCAAAATGTCTTCCATAGGAGTAAATACTTTCACCTTCAAAATAGAAATTACTACCATTTGCAGATTCTTGCTTTTCGTTTGCCCACAAGTGAGCGACCATTGAATTGTTCATATAAATATCTTTTTAATTGTTTAACTTACCTTTATCATATGACATTCTTTTTTCGTATTTTTCAATACGTTCGGTTATCATATCGCAGAAAATTTGCCCCTCTTTTTCGGAACCTCTGAAGTAACCAACCATCTTCAGAATATTTCCGTCAAATTCATGGACAAACTTGTTATAATAATGTTCACCCATAACTTTCCCGTATTTTCCCATAAACAAATCCTTGTCTAACGACTCATCCTTGAAACAACGGTTGTAATCCCATCTTACGACACGAAACAATGTTTCGAAATTCAATCTTTCCATATCCAATATTTTATTTAAGTTCAAACCTAATGTCTTCCGGCAACTGAGAGCGGTCTACCTTATTCACAAAATCATCAAACTCTTCCTGTGTGATTTTTCCTCCATAATCGTTCCAGTTGAAAGATAAAGTGTTCGTGTGAGGATAATATATAACATTATTAATTGGCAATCCATAATCAAACACACAGAGTATTATCTTCTTTTCTGCTTCTGCTTGTCTGATTTTCTTATCGTATCGCTCACAAATTTCAGCACGTTTTGCCGCCATCTTTGCTTTATGGGCTTCCACTCTGCGTTTCTCTATATTTTCTGAGGAGTAATACCCGGCTTTAATACGCTGTATTCAAAAAAGAATGACCCAAACAAACCCCAATTAGTTATAGGGCATTCTGAATCACGGCAATAATACACTTTAATGCGATAATCGCCTACTTCTTTTGTTGTAATAAGATCGTCTTCCATGTCTTTATATTTTAAATAGTTCTTAATTTT